>Ga0335069_10000547_pt1 | contig 63773 bp, 52 predicted proteins | sample Lox_Sample_11_FD_206714 | JGI IMG/M metagenome (GOLD analysis project Ga0335069, IMG submission 206714) | Soil microbial communities from Loxahatchee National Wildlife Refuge, Florida, United States - Lox_Sample_1.1 | ecosystem: Environmental > Terrestrial > Soil > Wetlands | place: USA... | reverse complement strand
TTGCGGAACGCTATGGATTGTCATTGCCACCCCCTGGAGGTTCTCGTCTAAAGATCGTCCAGACGGTCGAAGTATATCGTAACTTTGACCCCGGACGGGACCGTGGACCGCAAAGATTCTTCCACACGGGTGACTCTCATGATGCCCCGATTAAAAAGATCGGCCACTTTTTGATCGCCATAGAGGATCGTCGCGCAACTATCGAATGGAAATTTGATAGCGACATATCGCAGCACCTGCCGATTCAGGATAGCTGACACCTCACTCTCGGTCGGACTGATGCCATCGTCCGCATGGCAGCCAACATTCCGGGCTAGGACTTTTCCTAGTAGAAAAGGCTGTGGACTGAATTTAAATATGCAACCGTGAGACGACGGATGTTTATCGTTCCGATGACATCCTGACGTCATCGCTCTCGCTCAAATCTCGCCGGTGGGCGCTCGAGGTCACATAACAATCTTTCCGAAGCCGATGGCACGCTATCAGAAGCATGTCTTCTCGATCTTAACGGTTTTGTCCATTCTCTTGTTACTAAATGCGCCACTTGGTGCTAACAGGCAGGGCGTATTGATTATCCCGGCGCTACCAGTTGACAAAACCTGAATAAGAATGCTCTGTATAGCACGTCTTTGTGACAGGGCTGACCCTTTTGCTCTTTTTTTGAGGTGCTGCAATGTCATGGTACTTTCCAGAGTCCGCGCTGGAAAAATTTTTTCCCCGGCACGTTGTACAATCGCATCAGCGAAACAGGCTCATCTATCAGACTGATGGCCCGTCGGATGTTCTCTATTGGGTGAAAAAAGGGATCGTTGAACTCCGTTGTCCGTACAATCAGGGTCGGTCTTTTTTGGCGCGGCTGGTTGCTCCAAATGAACTTTTCGGTTTCGAGGAAATCGATGTAGCGGGGGACTCTACTCAGCTTTTTGAGGCGCGCGCTTGGACGAACTGCGAACTAGTGATGGTTACGAAGGAACGCGTCTTACGTGCCCTACAGTCGCTCGATTCGGCAACTCTTACGTCCGTAATTACCCACATCAACAAGGCTTGGGCTCACCAGGCACACTATTGGGCGTCTTTTGTACTGATGGATTGTCGCGAGCGGTTAGCGTGTGTTTTAGCGGACCTGGCGCGACGCTTTGGCGCACAAGAAAAGCGTGGCGTTATGATTGTGCTCTCGCTCACCCATCAGGATCTTTCCGAGATGGTAGGATTTTCGCGCGCTCTCACGAGTCGCGTCTTGGCGGAAATGGTTGATGAAGGCACGATCGTTGTTGAGCAAAATCATTTCCTGATTCCTCACGAATCCAGTCTTTTGACCTCCCGCTGAGTCTAGATCCTGACCCTTTGAGACCCCTCAAAACGCGTCTAGGCGAGTGATTACCTCGCTTGGATGGCCCCAATCTCAGGCGGGCTGACCGGTGTAAATCCCACCGCAAGTGCACTACGCTTGCTCCAGATCGCTCTTCGTTACGTTAGTTGCTGAACGTTAGTCATTTCTCCGCAACTTTCGCTCACCCTTATCGTTAGTTTCGGCAACTTGTCGATATTCGCGCGCTTATTCGTGTTCTAGTTTCCATCTGTCAGCAAAGCAGGGCGTCAGTGTTTAAGCGAGCTCGGCATAAATCAACGATTGCGAGGGTGGAGCGCCAGCCACTGAATACGCGCCTAGTTTACGCCTTGAAGACGGCCTTTACGTGATTGGCAGGGTTTCATTTAGACACGGTTTTGGGAAAACCAAAAGGACAATTTGGGAGGAAGAAATGAGAGTACGGAAAACGGCAAAAATGGTATTGGGTGGCCTGATGGCTGCGACCCTCGGTATCGTAATGGTACCGCGCGCGTCCCACGCTGCGAGGAGAGCTGCTGCAGCTGCCTCGGTAGATCCGCTGGTCGCTTACTACGATGTGGGTGACGACGACAACGCGCCCGGGATAGACAACACCGTTCGACTCGTCAATCCGACGAAGGCCAATGGCAGTCTGTGCGCCATGATCTACGTCTTTGATAGCGACGAAGAGCTGGGAGCTTGCTGCGGCTGTCCCCTCAGCCCGAACAAGCTTGATCCCCTCTCGGTGAAAAACGACCTGCTTTGCAACTGGGCATTGGCGGGTCCCAAGCCGAAGTCGGGCGTCATCACGGTCGTTCCTGCTGCCAGCAACGTAAGCAAGTGCAGCAACGGCGCTTGTAACACGGACGGCGTGGCCTACTGCGATCCGACGGCCGGTTATACCGAGACGCCTACTCTGAATGCTTGGATCACGCATGCGGAAATCCTCACTGGCTATGACTCCCAGTCGATCGGTGGAGCCTCGACCGTGCCTTTTACGTCGGACGCCACGGACGCTGCGGAGCAGACCTATTTGACCAACACCTGCCAGGGCATCATCTCCAACGGTTCTGGATACGGCGCCTGCGACTGTGGCGCGTTCTTGGACAGCTCGAACTAACTGAGCGCGAAGGGTAAGCCATCGCCGCAGCATCGCTGCGGCGATGGGCCTACCGCCCGGACCTCCGCTTGAATGATCGGCTGAAGGTAATGTCCTTATGAAAGAGATACTTCAAAACTCACGGACCGCCGGAGCGACTGCTGGACTGCTTATCTTGATTCTGTGGGGAAGCACTGCGTTGGCCGCCGCTGCGAATGCCGGTAGCAGTCCGACTAAAGTGCTGGCAAAAGTCGGCCCGACCTCGCTTACCGCTTCACAACTGGCGTCAAAGGATCAAGCAGACCTTGAAGGTGCCAACTCGAAGTTGTTGCACGCTCGATACGATCTATACCTGGCCCAGCGGAACGCTCTGAACGACGCGATCGACGACGAGTTGCTCGCGCAAGCGGCTAGTAAGGCGCATCTGTCGGTCGATGATTTTCTCAAGCGAGATGTTTATTCAAAGATAAAGGATCCTTCCGACGAGACCATCCGTATCTATTACATGGGCACCCAGAAGCCCGAACCCTATGAGACGGCCCGCGACAAAATTCGAATCTATATTCGCAACCTTCAAGAAAAGCAGGCGAAGACCGAATACGTCGCTCAATTACGGGCAGCCCAGAACATCCAGATTTTGCTCGAACCGCCCCATGTTGACCTTGGAGTGGGGACTTCTCCGCTGGGCGGGGAGCCTACCGCAGCGGTGACGTTTGTCGAATTCGCTGATTATCAGTGTCCCTATTGCCGCAAGACTGAACCCGAGTTGCAGCGGCTTCGTGAGGAATTCAAGGGCAAGTTGCGCTATGCCTTCCGTGATTTTCCGCTACCCATGCACGAGTTTGCCGAGAAGACCGCGGAAGCAGCGCGCTGCGCAGGAAAACAAGGCGAGTTCTGGCCGATGCATGATCGGCTGTTCCAGGGCGATGGTCAGAATCTCGGTGTGGAACAACTAAAAGCCGACGCTCGGGAACTGAAGCTCGACAGCAAACAGTTCGATCAGTGCCTCGATTCAGGCGAGACCGCTGCCGCAGTTAAGCAAGACCTTGCCGAAGGCAAACAGCTAGGGATCAGCGGGACGCCGAGCTTTTTTATCAACGGCTACTACCTCAGCGGAGCTATTCCGTACGAAATGCTTCACGAAGTTGTTGTTCAACAGATTCAGGCCGCGTCGAACGTAAGGCATGCCGCGGCTGGAGTGGCTGATGAGCCGCGAGCAGAGAACCAGTCCAATCCTGCAAACAAAGGACTCTGTGACGATAAGTCATCGCGGCTAGCTAGTGCCGACATCTGTGAGCTTCCATCACGGACCAATCGTCCGGGCTCAGGTAGCTGATTCGCTAGAGCTTACAAAGGTCTATGAGGGGGTAACCTCATGAAAACTAATGCAGCGCGTACGAATCTGATTGCCACGATAGCCAATGTGGCATCACGATCGATGGTGATTGTCGGGGCGCTTCTTATAGCCTCTCTGGGCGTCGGAGTACGACTCGCGGCCGCCCAGGTATCGCCGCCCGGCGCAGTCTACCAAGTATCTTACTTCGACGTTGGCGCGACCTCGGGCGCCGGGGTGGACAACCGCGTTCGCATAGTTAACCCGACCTCAGCCAACGGTAACCTCTGCGCTATGCTGTACGTCTTCAACGACAACGAGGAGATGCAAGAGTGTTGCGGCTGTCCGCTAACGCCAAATGACCTGCTCTCGCTGTCTGTCTATGAAGATCTCACCAGCAACCCCTGGGGCGCTGACGCGGTGGGCAACTTCAGTAGTGGCGTGATCGATGTGGTCTCGGCCCTTCCGAATAGAGCTACCAGCTCGTGCAACAGCGCGAAGGGATGTTTCGGGGGATGCGATCCTACCTCACCGTATCGACCGACTGCTGAATTGGAATCTTGGATAACACACGCTGATGTGCTGAGTGCTCCGGTTCCTGTAGCACCAATAGGAACGAGCGTTGTTCCTACGGTGTTGGGAACGTCAACGACCCCATTCAGCACCGCTGCGTACGATCAGGTGCAGAAAAACTATCTCGTCAACACCTGCAACCTACTTGTTAACAATGGATCGGGTGTGGGTGTTTGTACTTGCGGCGAACTCGCCCGGAGTACCACGGTAATTCGCCTTCAGTGAGGAGCCTTCACAAAGGGTGCGAGTGTTGAGGGCGTCGTATAACTAATGAGCGGAGCCGCTGTGTATCGCGCAATCCATGTGAGGAACTGATGAACTCGTCAATGCATTCGACAGAAAGCACGGGAATGGATAGGGGCTCAGTGACGACCCCGCGCACGGACCTCTCTGCGATGAAACGCTACCGGCGAAGACTCGCGAGTGTGATCACGCTGGTGACGATCTTCATTGGCGCCGATTTGACCACACTTGCCGCCAAGTCGAGTTCCCCAGCGTGGAAAATAACCCCACGCAATGTCAACTTCGGTACCACCACACCGACTCATATCGGCACTAATAAGACATTCGCAATCAAGAATACGGGCACGGAAGATCTTATCGGAAATGTAGGAGCGATCACCGGCCCCGACGCGAGCGCGTTTAGTTTTATCAGTGGTTCGGGCCCTTTCACGATAGCTCCAAAAAGTAGCCTAACGGTGGTGGTGGCGTTCCTCGCTCAACACACCCGGCTCTCTAAGGCTTATGTCCCTCTCACCTCTAATGCGAGCCACGGGACCGCGAATGTGATCCTGAGAGCTCATCATCACGGAGCTGTAACAACGCCGACCCCGACGGCGACTCCAACACCGACAGCCACGCCAACACCAGTCGTTAGCACCACCTCCAGCGGTATCGGAATAATCGCCACCAACACTGGCGCAACGGCCTATATTGCGCGTGGATCCTACGAAGCCGGGTCGCTGACCGGAATCGACGTAGTCCCCCTTGAGCCCAGCCATGCGGCTCGTACATCAGTGGTGAATTCCCTGATCTCCACCACCACACCGGCCATTGCTTGCTCGGGCGACAGTGTGACCAGCGAAGTGGTCTGTGTGGGAGCTAATAATGAAGTCTTTCTGATTAACGGTACGACGCTCTCGCAGACCCTGACTAGCAGCGGACAAGGACTCGCGAATTTCAGCGGCGGTTCGTGCACGAGTTGCGGTGTCACAGTTGATCCCGTTACGAACGCTGCAGTAATCGGACTTAATCTATCTCCGATCTTGCCGGTCGGTGGCTACCAGGTTCTGGACCTCGGCTCAAATAAGTTCGGTCCGACGATCGGGATTGGCGAGGAACAGCCTTCAGAGAGCCCTGCGCTGGATACAGTCCATCATCTGGTGCTCTCGCCTGGTCCGGACCAGCCGAGCGGCGTACCCGCCTTTGCGCCGGACTACGCGTTGCTGATGATGTCGTCAGACATTACAATCGGCGCGACGCCGACTGCCTACAGCTATGCCAAGGCGTCTGCAATCTTTGGCGGATCGGCAGACCTCGACGCAGCCGGTGCAGATATCACGACCGGTGTGATTATTGCCAGCGATGAAGAGGCAAACAGCCTGTTTTTGGCGAACCTCAACTCGGTAAACTTTACTTCCGGGACGCCCAACACCTGGGACGCCCCCGCTCAGCTTCAGAGCTTGCCGGAGTTCTCGTCTTTCATCTCGAGCGGCTTGGCGGCGATAGCGGTTGCACCAGTCCATCACGAGGTACTTGCAGAAGACGAGTTTGGTGGTGGCGACTTCGCCGTGATCCAGTTGCCCACTTCGGCACCGGCAGGCACGACTCCCGCGGCCACAGATTGGGTCGTGGCGACGCTGCCGAATCCGCCGAACTCCGGAATCACCTGGAATATGGCCGGTGATCCTCACGGAATCGGCGCGTACGACAGTACAACATTGGGCAAGGGAATTGGTTTGCTCGTAAACGACCAGCGCAGTTACGTAGCCCTCGTGGACATGGGTGCGCTCCTCGCTGCCCCTCGGACTGCGGAAGGACACATAATCAGTCCGACAGTCGACTTGGTTGCCAGCAAGATCGTGACGTTTATCGCCTTGCCTTAGGTTGGGGGACCTCAAAGGTGGCATCAGAGAGATAATGCGAAGGAATCGATAGAATGGCACGCTCCGGATCCTCTCGAACCTGCACCCACGACTGGCGAATTATTGGCTTGGCGGCAATGGCGTTAATCGTGGTACTCACCGCTTTTTGGCCAGAACTGGGACGCAGTATCGCGGCGCAAATGTTCGAGGTGCGCGCTGCCCATGCGCCTTTGACGGCTGCTCAGCGAAACAAGCGGGAGCGGTACTGGGCGAGCAAGAGAGGCTTCCAGTTTGGGGTTCCAGCGAGTGGCTACGCTGACTCCATCCGTGCGATGCGGCAACAGCAAAGCGCAGAGCGACAGGCTCTCCTGAATGGAAGTCTTGCCGCCAGTGTTCTCGCCCCTTCGTTAATCTGGAACTATCTAGGTCCGCAGCCGATCACCACGAGGGCGAATTTTACTGGACTCGTGTTTGGTCCCACCTATGCGGCGAGCGGTAGAGTGAGTGCTATCGCGATCGATCCAAAAGGCGGTCTTGTCGTCGCCGGAGCCGCTTCGGGCGGAGTGTGGCTGAGCACTGACGACGGGGCGACCTTCAAGTCGGTGTTTGATAATGAGCCGAGTCTAGCCGTTGGCGCGATAGCGCTTGATCCAACTACAACGCCGACCACCATCTATGTCGCGACTGGGGAAGGGAACGGGACTCCCGATTCGCTCTACGGCGAAGGGATCTTCGAATCGACTGATCTAGGCAACACCTGGACACAACTTCCGCAGCCGGCTGTGCCTGGAGGCTTTGCGCATTATTCTTTCACGAGCCTGGCGATAGATACGAGCGTGCATCCGGTTACGATCTATGCAGGCGTTACCGATGGGTTCAGCGGTAGTCGCGCCGATGCCCCGGTCTACCAGACGGATGGATCGCTAAACGGACTCTGGAAATCGAGTGATGGCGGTAATACGTGGACGCACTATGATCCGTCGGTCGAGTTCAACGGATGCCTGGTGGCTGGAACGCCCTGTCCTGCGGATGACGTCGTCATCGATCCGGTTAATCCGAGTAATGTCTATGTCGCTCTTGATACCGAAGGAACTTCGGGCAATCCGGTGGTCTATTATTCTCACAGCGGGGGCGCGTCAGGGGGTTGGAAGTCGGCGCCGCTGCCTATCATCCCGTCATATACTCTTAAGGGTCGAGTTGGATTAGCTCTCGGACCGGCCAGCTCCGGTTCCTTCAGCACTCTGTATGCGTTGGTGGGAGCAGGGGACGGCGCTGAATACCTGGGGCTTTTTGTGTCGCTTGACGGTGGCGCGAGCTGGACTTCGAAGACGGTGCCCTCGTATACGCAGGCTGGTGTTACGATCGATGGAACCGATCCGAGCAATTATGCGCAGTCCTTCTACGATCTGAAGGTATTCGTTTTGCCCTCAGACGCCACGGGACAAACTCTGTTTCTTGGAGGAGTCGGTCTTTATAAATCGGCTGACGGAGGGCATAGCTGGACCTTTGTACCGCAAAACGGCGGTACGCACTCGGATCAGCACGCGCTTCAATACGACGCTGCGACGCAACAGATCTTCGTCGGCAACGATGGTGGTTTGTTCTCGTTCGCTGCAGGCGCCGACCCAAGTGCGATAACATTCACGTCCTATAATTCAATGATCAACGCGTCGATGGCCCAAGGGCTCGGAGTTCATCCTACCGATCCTAAGAAACTGTTCGCCGGGTTCCAGGGAATAGGACTTCAAGCTTTCACGGGAACAAAACCCTTGTGGAGTGGACCAGACTCTGAGAATGGCGACGGCGGTTTTGCGGTGTGGGATCCCAGTGATCCGAATTACCTTTACGCCACTTTCGCCGTCAATTCTCTGGGTGATCCTACTATCTCGGCCTCTACAGATGGTGGTACGACTTGGTGCAGCGCACCGTCAGCCTCTCCACCCGCCTGCGCCTCGGCAGCCGATGCTTGGTCCACCAATCTGCTGGATCAGCTGAACGCCACGGCCGACCCCGGGCCTGCCTATTATCCTCCGCTAGCAGTCGATCCCTCTACGGCTCATCGAGTGTTCTTTGGAGCTCATCAGGTCTATGTGTCGAACGATGGGATGCGAACCTGGCTGCAGCAAAGCGACGAAGACCTAACCGACATCAACTGTCAGGACGACACCTGCTCGATCGAAGATCTTGAGTTTGCTCCAAGTGATCATACCAAAGCTTGGGCCCTAGCCATGGCTGACACTCTCGGAGTGGCCAATTTCGCACTGACGAATACCTCACAAGCCAATTTGGATATCACCAGTTCTGCCCATGGCGGATTGTGGACCGATGTCACGGCCAATTTGCCGTCGGTTGCGAAAAACTCTCAGGCAACCAGTATCGCTCCGGACCCGTTTAACCCTAACGTTGCCTACCTCGCTCTCTCAGGATTTACTTCTCTCACCGGAGCGGGACACATCTATAAAACGCAAAACTTCGGCGCGACTTGGCAACGAGCCGACGGCTTTGGCGGGGTCTCACCTCTGGGAGATGTTCCGGTTCTGAAGCTTCTAGTAGATGCCACTGATAGCAGTGGGTCATGCCCAGGCGGCAAATGTAGCCAGAGCATCTACGCGGCGACCGATATCGGAATTTTTCATAGTGCGGACGGTGGTCAAACGTGGCAGGCCGCGAACAATGGCGGCTCCATGCCCACCGTACCAGTGTACGATTTGCAGCAGAACCAGAACGGAACGGTGTTTGCGGCCACTCACGGTCGCGGTGTCTTCCAGCTCGGTCCTCCTCCAAGCCCGACCCCGACGCTGACCCCCACTCCAACACCCACAGCAACGGCGAGCCCAATTGGCGTTCCGTCGATGTTGATCGCCAAGCCGAACGCACTGAACTTCCCAACGGAGATCGTGGGTTCGAAAGGCGCCAATCCTAGCAAACCGAAAAGCGTCATTTTGTCGAATCCTAAGAATGACCCTAGAAGCATAGTACTCGGACAGATCACGCTGAGCGGGATCAACTTTTCGTCACCGAGCATCGCACAGGCTTCTACACCGTCCACCTGTTCAAAAGATCTGTCGCTCGCTCCAGGTTCGAGCTGCCAAATAAGCGTGGTGTTCTCTGCGATTAATACAGGAAATCTGACGGGTACTCTGAAAGTAGAACACAACGGACTAAACAACCCGGTCATCGTCAACCTGCGTGGGAAGGGAGTTCTAGGAAAAATCGGACACTCACCCTCTTCAATCCGATTCCCAAAGACGACAGTAGGCACAATCAGTTCGAAGTCTCCTGTCGTGACTCTGAGCAACCCGAGTTCAAACAAAGTACCTCTTAGCGTTGTCGATCTGTCTCTTACTGGTAAGAACCCTGCTGAGTTCACCGCGACAAGCTATTGCGGGAGCGAGATTCCTGCCGGTAAGAAATGCACGATCACGACAACGTTTACGCCGGCACAGGCGGGCAATCGCAGTGCGATTCTTAAGATAGCGGTTGGTGCGACTCCCAGTCCGATTACAATCAATCTAAGTGGAACAGGAGGCTGAGCGTTTAGCGAAAAGCCTGCCGTGATCGCTAAGAGCTTGATCGAATCGGCCGATGAAGAAATCCGAAGCCGACAGCAGCCCTCGATCATTCAACTCCGCCAATGCCCTTACCGTGGGTGAAGTGGCTGATTACTTACGAGTACATCGCTCCACCGTCTATCGCCTGTTGCGTGCACATCAGATCCGCGGCTTTAAGGTTGGAGGGCTGTGGAGGTTCAGTCCCGCTGATCTGAATCGATTATGGACGGCTCTTCCAAGCGAAAAGAGGCTGCCTCCTACTAAGGACCCTTCTAAAGGCGGACGATAATCGTATCTTAATTCATACTTTATAATCTCCGCGACCGGCGACGAATCATACGAAGGCGCATGACATCCAAAGCCCGGCGTTTGCTATCCGCAACCGTCAGTGACCGTCTATCCCGTCTGGCTCAGGCGGTTAGCTTACCACCTGCAGTAGTCGACGCACTCATCGAGCATCACTTAGCTGTTACCTATCTGCCAGGGGCGACGCTGTATCGTTACGGCAGCCCGGCAGATATCTTATGTTGCATTCTATCTGGCCTCGTCGACATCATTTCCCCGAGCGGCGCAAGCTCGAGGTTGATACAAGTCTGCGGTCCTGGCGATATTATTGGACACGTCGATCTCCAGGATCACACCGGTCGGCGCATCCAGAGCTTTGAGGCGCGAGCTCGCACAGAATGCAAGGTCGCACTTATCACTCGCGGCGAGCTCAAGAGTCTCCTGCTAACTTTGGACACCCTCACACTAATAGCCGTCGTCGAGAATCTTAATCGAACCTGGGCGGGGTTAGTGTCCTCGTGGATGAGTATGTTGGGCCAGACCTATCGGGTTCGGCTGTATAACCTTCTGATGGAATTCGCGAAGCGATTTGGCGTCGAGGACTCTCGAGGCACACTGATAACGTTTGAGCTCAAGCAAAGTGACTTGGCCCAAATGATCGGGAGCTCGCGGGCAACGGTGAGCCAATTATTAGATGAGATGCGCAAAGAAGGGATGCTCGAACGTCGATCGATGCGCTATATTCTGATGCGCAGACCTAAACCCGGGCGTTGAAGCGCTTCTCCCACCATCAGGCGTAGGTAAGCCTCTCCAGGAACGTCTCAAGCTTCGTACATGATCGGGCCAAAATGAAGGTTGCACGAATCGGCTCGCGACAGGAGGGCCGAAGCGGCTGAGTTACCTACTCGCATCTGAAGGCATTGGTGTAGCTCAGGCTGGAATCGGCGACCCAAGGGGAGGAGGAAAGCGCTGTGCTGGGCAGAATAAGGCAAGTTCTTGTACTTGGCGTTTTGGCTTTTGTATTTGCGACTGGGAGCAGGGCAGATACGGAACCGCTTTTGGGACAATCGAAAGCGGTCAATGCGAGCAGTGTGTCGATTACTGGGCCCGCTGTAGTACCGATAGGTCAATGTGTCGCCTTTACTATCACCGCCTTGGACGGGAACGGTCAGGCACTTCAGTTGGCCCATAATCAACGAGTGCGGCTCGACCTGATTCAGTCAGCATCGGTAAGGTTCTCAGCCAAATCCTCCTGTTCGAAGGCTCAGAAGGAATATGTTATTAAAGCCAAGCACAGTGCGATAACCTTCTATGTCGAAGACCAGGTGTCTGAAGAAATAACGATTCAGCCGATACTAAATCCTCATTCTTCCGGACGCATCAACGGGCTCAAATTCGATGTATCCTTTGTCAGTAATATTGCGACACCTACGCCGACCCAAGCCGCCACTCCGACAACAACACCGACAGTCTTAGCAACGCGAACGGCCACACCGACCAGTGTGCCGACGCCGACATTCAGCGCGACGCGGATACCGAGTCCGACTCCAACCTCATCGCCGAGTACTTTTGGTATTCTCTATGACGCCTGCTGGTTTGATAAAAATGGTGATGCGTATCAGGCGCTCGATTTCAAGCTGACTAAACCCTACGGTCCTTTGGTACTGCAAGGCGAGTTATATATTGGAGAAGGCTGCGACCCGAAGGCCTGGAACGATCAGCTCAATGATACCGGCGCGGCCGATAACTTCGGTACGCTCGGGTGGATTTTCTACTTTATTTACCGACCGAATATCACCGATGTCTCGGTAGTGTGGTCGTTTAGCGATACTAGCGGCAATGAACTCTGGAATAGCGGATGCGAGAATTATATTAGCCTGCCGCCGTGCTAGGGCGTGATGTTGATTTCTGTGGGACAACAGGCATTCTGCAGCCGTCGATGAGTCTTTAGATGGCGTGTCACAGCGCCGTTTAGGAGGGGTTTTGGAAAAAAACCTGAACTTCCGCGCAATGAAAGGGTCCCGAAGAGGCGAGTTTTCAGGCCTGCGGCTACAAGCTTCGTCCTATAATGATGACGACGATGGCTGCGCTACACGGCGGGTTACCGTTGGCCGTTGGTACGGGAGTCGGCGCAGAACTGCGGAGACCTCTTGGTGTGGCAATTGTAAAAGGGGCGGTCTCGAGCGGCCGTAATCCGAGGAAGGAAGATTGTGACATCCTTCCTCGGTGTGCGTGACAGGTTATTTCGCCACTGTGCCGCCCTTTTGAGTGCACTCCTCGGCACTGGAGGTCGTGATCCAACCTTTTCCTTTGCACGAATTCTGACCCTTACAACTGTTTTTAGTAGTCGCGCAGGCGCTCTGACCCTTACAGCTGTTTCCGCCAACACACTTGATCTTTGCCGGCGCGGTCTCATCGGCATTGATGGGAGCCGCTGCGAGCATCAGGCCAACAGCCGTCGCGAGCATCACCCCTGTCATCTGAACTCGATTCATTCTCCAATCACCTTCCTTATCAGCGATGCATTGTACTTCGACGTTGCCCTGTACACTACCGGGACCGATGCAACTCGCCACCGTTTACTTCGCCTTAGTTTCGCACAATCTGTCATCGAACCGAGCGGGAATGTCTCCTGGTCCACTAAATGACGCCCCGACCCGCGATCATGGGCGAACCGCGCCTTTTCCCCTCGCGCCCCATGCTTAGCCCCATTTTTGTTTTTGAAGAAAGTGGTTCAAAATTAGGGAGATTGCTGGAACGGTTTGCGCACAGAACCTGCATCATTTACGCAGCCGTTGCTTCGATCGGTTGAGCGCGACCAATACTGGGCCCCTATCCTGCTCCCCTTGGAACTTGAGCCACCAATAGTACAAGGTCGAGAGACCAGCGAGGTGGCAGATGGCAACGGAAGAAGAACGGTCTGAAGAAGTTCAACGCTGGACGGCCAAGCGGCGAGCAGCTCTGGTGATGAGTCTGCTCAAGGGCGAGACGACGGTGGCCGAGGCGGCTCGTCGTCACGGTCTGAAGGTGGCTGAGGTCGAGGACTGGCGTGAGCGTTTTCTGCTGGGCGCGGAGAACGCCTTGCGCGCGCGGCCGAAGGAAGACGAGGCTTTACGCGAGGAAGAGGTCAATCGACTCAAACGTAAGGTGGGCGAGCTGACGATGGACTTGGATATCCTGCGTGAGGCGGCCAAGGTGCGCCCTACGATGCCGGGGACGTTCAGCGAGTGAGTGTGGCGTTGCCCGGCGTTTCGGATCGTCATCTGTGCAGGGTCTTGAACGTTTCGCGCGCCCGTCTGCGGGCGGGTGCGGCTTGCGGCTGCCGCCGGCGCGGCGTCGATGAAGTGCTGGCAGAACGACTACGGCAGCTGATCGCGATGCACCCGACGTTTGGTTATCGGCGGCTGTGGGCGCTACTGCGTTTCGGCGCAGGGCTAAAGATCAATCGCAAGGCAGTCTATCGAGTGTTGCGGCTCAAAGGCTGGTTCGTCCATCAACGCACGGTGGCGCCGCGCCCCCGTGTTCAGGCTCGGCGGAGCCGTGCGCAACGCAGTGACGAGCGCTGGGCCATGGACGTGACCCACGTTCCGTGCGGTGCCGATGGTTGGGGGCATCTGACGGCGGTGATCGATTGCCATGATCGCGAAATCACCGGTTTCGAGTTCGCTTTACGCGGTCGCGCCAAGGAGGCCGAGCGCGCCCTCGAAGAAGCCTGCCTGGCACGTTTCGGCACGCTCCGTCCGGCTGGTTCGACCCCGGTGGTGCGCAGCGATAACGGTCTGATCTTCCAGTCCCGACGGTTCCGCGCTGCCTGTCGCGACTACCGTCTGCGGCAGGAGTTCATTACCCCGTATACCCCGGAGCAGAACGGCATCATCGAACGCTTCTTTCGCAGTCTCAAAGAGGAGTGCGTCTGGCAGTACAACTTCAGCACTTTCACCCAAGCCCGTGCTGCCATTACCCAGTGGATCAATTGGTATAATACCGAGCGTCCTCATCAGGCGCTCGGTTATCGCAGCCCGCGGCAATTCCGCGCGCTTTATCCCCAACTCGTGGCTTGATTCTAGGGGGTCACTACACCCCCGTACAACGGCTTCGGTGCGCGGGAATACGGTGTGAGGTGCCAACGACGGCTGGCAGTCTGCACAATGCCGGGTCGGCAGGCCGCTGCTTGTTTAGCTGTGGAAGAAATTCCGCGTAGTGGTGATCTAGTCCGTAATCGCGCTCTCCGATCGGCGACCAGTCGCGGTTACGAAGTATTTCGAGGGCCGACGCCTAATCCTTACAACGTCTTCAAAACGCACATCGGCGCTCGTGTGCCATTCAAATGCAGCCCATTGGCGAATCGCGATTCGATCAGCGAGCACCGTATCGATGGGCAGGCTACGGCGGCCAACATTAGAATTCGCGAGGTGAAGCAATGAGCCAAGAAGAGCACAGGCAAGCACTTCGGCCCACCGCGGGTGGGATGTTGTCAGTTAAGATTGCGGATGAGGTCGCGCGCCTGAAAGCGAAGCCCGAGTGGTCCTCAGGGGATCGCGCGGCCGTCAGCCTGGTGAAAGATGAAGCGCTGAATGTTCTCTTGATGCTGCTTAAAAAAGGAGCACGACTCGACAAGCATCGGACGAAGGGACCGATCGCAATGCACGTTCTATCGGGTGCAGTTTGCTTCTCAGCGGAGAGCAAATCTGAAGAGTTGTCTGCCGGCAGCATCGCGGCGCTCGATCGTAAAGTTCTTCACGAGCTTGAGGCTCTTGAGGAAAGTGCGATTCTGCTGATAACCGCGATCGAGTAACTCAACCGCGCCGCGGAGCGCACTTGTGGCTGGCTGTGACGACAAGCGCGCGGTGGCGACCCTGTTGTTTAAGGGTGCAAAGGGGTCGTCTTCCCGGCGCTCATCCCATCCGCCTAGCCGCTGATCGACTAGCTGACAGGAGTCTTTGGTCTGGTGGAGGCGGGGGGAATTGAACCCCCGTCCGAAGATCTTCAGACTACGGCCACTACACGCTTAGTCCGCATTTTGGAGCTCGCCGCGCGACCGCCCACGGACAGGCTGACGCGAAGCCAGCCGATTTAAGCTTCGGACAGACCTTCCAATCGGCGAACGAAGGTGTCCTAGCCCACTAAATGACGCCCCGACCCGCGATCATGGGCGAACCGCGGCGGGACGCTAGCGGCCCTTAGGCCGCTAGAGCGTAACCGTTATTGTCTGCGGGTAAATTTCGCAGTCTGTTTGTTTAACGGGCTAACAGTACCCCGGCGTGCGACCGCAACCCTCTAATCCCCGTCGAACCCGTTCGCCCCCGGAGATGCGCGGCTTTTGCCACTAAGGATCGGCCGAAAACGGCTACATTAACTAACTTATCCATGCTACCCGCTTGCCGCAACTTTCCTTATGAGTGGGAGGACGCTGGCTGGAAAGCCTCCATCGATGCTGAACAATGGCGAAGGGAGTGACGGCAGTATAAGCTGCGATGGCAGATCCGATGGCTTCTCGGGCAGGCAATCAACGCTATCGCGCCTACACCACGATCTTCTGGGCGATGTTGGCCGTCGTGATCGCGACGACGCTCGATGCGAATCAGCTTTTCCATCGTCGCTTCAAAGGTCCGCTCGCTGAGCTTGAGCCGCTGGTTTCCGACTTCTTTATCTACAATCTATGGCCGCCGAATCCGCCGACGGGCGACGTCGTTATCGCCGAGGTCGACGACCGCAGTATCGTTCAGCTCGGCCGCTTTCCGTGGCCGCGAACGATCGAGGCCGCGCTCGTCGATGCCCTCACGAAAGACGGCGCCAAGGTGGTTACGTTCGATATGTTTTTCAGTGAACGCGACCCCGCAGACGTTGAGAGGGAGCAGGTCACTGCGCGTCTGCGCAAGGCCGGTATCAGCGACAAGCTTATCGGAGAGACTCTGGGTCCATCGGGAGATGAGGCCTTCCAGCGGGCACTCACCAACAACGGGTCGACTATCCTCGCTTATGCGTTCAGCGGGCACATGGTGGGTGCTGAGCAGGCTACGGACAAGAATGCGACCCAGAGTGTTTTTCTGCAGCCTCCTCCGGTGGCTTACAATCTGGTGCGCAAGCATCCCGGAGCGGCTACGACTCTGATCAGCGCCGATAGCTACATTCCGCCGATCCCGATGCTCAATCAGGCGGCGCGCGGAGTAGCCTACGCTGATATCGATGCGGAGGAGGACGGGAGAGTAAGAGCTTACCCGGCAGTGACCCGCTTCAACGGCCGTTTCTGTGTACCACTCTTTCTCGCGAGTAGTCGTGCATATCTGGATCGAGCGAACCTTATACTGAGTCTAGGTCCCGGCCTTATCAAAGGTGCGATACTGGCGGGCCGTCAGATTCCGCTGGACGAGATGGGCAAGATGATGGTCCGCTTTCGTGGACCGGCTGGAACCTTTCCGCATTACTCGATCGCGGACATCATTAACGGCGTCGTGGGTCCGTCGGAGCTACGCAACAAGATCGTGATCACGGGTGTGACTGCACATGCACTCGGTGATCGTTTTGTCACGCCGATGGGAGCAGACTTTCCGGGTGTCGAGATCCAGGCGACTGCGATCGATAATGTGCTGCGCGCCGATTTTCTCCATCAGTCGGTGGATGAACGTGGCGAAGAGCGTTGGGCCGGATGGGTATTTGGCGTGGTAATCGGTCTCGCCACCGCATTTCTCACGGCCGTCCAGAGTCTGGCACTGCTGGTGTTCCTGATCGCGGCCTACGTCAGTTACGTGTTGCACCGCTTTAGGGCGAACGGGGCCGTAATCGGGATGGTCTTTCCTGTCTTTACGCTGCTTCTTACGTATCTAACGACGATCAGTTATCGCTACATGGTCGAGGGTAGAGACCGGCGACGCCTACGCTCGGCCTTCGAGATGTATCTTCATCCGGATGTGCTTGCCTCGGTGGTCGACGACCCCGAAGGCCTCAAGCTCGGCGGACAGCGCCATCATCTGAGCGTGCTCTTTTCCGATATCGTCGGCTTTACGGAACTCGCCGAGCGACTGGAACCGGAGCCGCTGGTCGCGCTGCTCAATACCTACATGTCGGTGATGACCGACGTGATCCTGAATACCGGCGGCGTGGTCGATAAGCTGATGGGCGACGGTATCATGGCGTTCTGGGGGCCGCCGCTAGGGATGAAAAATGCAGCGCGGGCGGCGATCGACTGTGCCCTGAAGATGCTGACTGAACTCCAAGCTCTGGGCGAGCGCGACGAGCGTTTCAACAGCCTGCGCATCGGCGTTGGTATCGCGACCGGTGATGCGATTGTCGGTAACCTCGGCGGCGAGCGCCACTTCGACTACTCCGCCGTGGGCGACACGATCAATCTGGCCTCTCGACTCGAAGGTCTGACGAGAATCTTCAAGGTCAAATTGCTGATGAATCGGGACACACTAGAGGAAGCTGGCTCCGGCTATATCAGCCGCGAAGTCGGTTTAGTGCGAGTTAAGGGACGCGGTCAGCTCGAACCGGTGGTTGAGGTTGTTGGCCTGGCCAATGACGGCATCGATTCCTTATATTATGACCGGTTTGCCGAAGCGATCGCCGCGATCCATAACGGCGGTTCGCCTGAAAAGAGCCTTGAGGAATTGCTCTCGGAGCGACCGAACGACACCGTTACCGCGATGTGCCTAGAACGATTACGAGCCACAGTCGGGCAATCCGAGCGCGAAATTATCTTCGAGTTCGATCGGAAATAGTCTTTCGGGTTGAACCGTCAGCGGCTTGGTGTAGTCGCCAAAGCTTGATCGATAAAGCGAGTCAGTACTTTCGACGCATCGAAGTATTCGTGAGCGACTTCGCGCGCAGCTTTTGCATGTTTTTCGGGATGGGCGACCACTGACTCGATCGCGGCTCGGGCTTCATCGAGGGAGTTGAACTTGATCACCCCGGAGCCGCTAGGTACAACGCATCCGAAGCCCGTGTCCTGCACGATCACTGGAACTCCGAGCGCGAGGTAGCAGGCGCTGCGGCAAGAGAACCATCCGCTGCGGCTCGCGACGTAGGCATTCTTGGCTATACTCCATTCGCCGAATGAACTCGCGAGATAGTTGCGATAGGTCCACGGGTCGCCGGAGACTTCCGGCGCTTCTATCAGGTTCCATCCATGCGCGCGCAATTCGTCGCGTGGAGCCTTGCCGCTGATCGCAATTTCGATCGGAAGCGATGCGGTCGTGGGCAGATCGATGAAGCGCAGGAACTCCTTGCTCTTGCCCACGTAAGCGACGCCTTCGACGACCGGGCCTTTTTCGGCAGGCTCCCACGACATTACGGTAGTGAGTACGCGACGGCGATTAGGGATCGGCACTTCGACACCCGCGCCGACGAAGCACCCGAGGGTTATCGGCTGGCGCGTCGGAATCCAGTTGAAGAGCGCTTGCGGGATTCGGCAGTCAGGAGCGCCGATATTTTCGCCAAAGGTGAAGTGTACATCGTGCGAGCGGATCATCTCGACGCGCTGACGCGAAAGCTCGTCGTCCCCGAGTCGACCCGCCACGTATTCAGGGATGCTGGCCTGGGTGAACATCGGGTCGCTATCGATAAAGGCCAATCGCTTGGCAGCGTAGTACTCGTCGCGCATCTCGCACGAAGCCGAGATATGCACGAAGAGGTCAGCCGAACGGCAGAACTCGGCGACGCGCTCGCGACTCCATCCCCAGCTCTGACCGGCCGCGTCACGGAAGTACCATCGCTCGGCCAGGTTCGAATCGAGTTTCGGGAGTTCACGCGCAAACCATTCGGCATTGGCCGCGCCGGATTCAACGAAGGTGAACTGACCCGGGTCGTAACACCATTTGCCGCTGTCCTCTAGGTAGAGAACCTCGTGGCCCAACTGTGCGAAACCCAACGCGTACTGAAGGTAATCCCAGAAGACCCCGCCGAGTGGATAAGTTGCGGCGAGACCGGTCGTGACGATACGGAGACGAGAGGACTTGTCGGCCATCTCACCCATAGTGGCGTGAAAGCGCGGTTCCTGCCAGTCAGTACGCAGGAACCGCGAATATAGAGCGGACGAGTCTTAGGCCGATGCGCTGATAGGCTCGGGAGCTTCCACGGGAGCAGGTGCCGGATGGTTTAGCTCTTCTAGACGGCGGCGAGCGTCGCGAATCATGCTGAGACCCATCGAGAAGGTCCATCCGAAATAGGTGCCGAAGAGACCCCAGAAGCAGATCACTCCGTTCCACGCGAACGGGCCGTGGGTGAAGAACGGCATGAAGGTCAGTGGGATAAAGCTGAAGCCGGTGAAGATCGCCCACTTGCTGACGCGAGTGGAAAAGACCGGATGCTCGCTCTTGTCGGCAAGCCCAACAATACCGGCGGCAATCGCCTGTACCGAGGTTACCGCATAGGTCGTGTTAAAGAGGATGAAGCTTACGTCGCTGAGAGCGCGAACTGTATCGGGCTGAGCGTCGGTCCGAAAGGCCGCGGCGGCCCAGATCGCCGGACAGAACATCAGCACCCAGGCGGTAAGGATACCGCCGCTCAGCTGGATGATCGTGAGCACTGGGCTCGATCCTTCGATTTTGCGCATCACGACGGTCAGCTGGGCCGTCCACGGAATCCAGAGAAAGGAGACCCCCGCTGCCATCAGGTTGCCGAACATGATCGAGCCGCGATGAGCCATGTAATAGTCAGCTAGGTCACTCGCGCTGAGGGCGGGTGAGACGGGCGGCAGGTTATGAGCGAAGAAACCCCAAAAGATCGTAAACATCGCTTCGAATAAGAAACCGCACTTCGCCGCACGCAGCTGCCATTCGAGTTTTTGTCTGTCGGTCATCGGTCGTACCTCGTTGAGCAATTTTATTTCGTGGTCCCGCCCACAGGCTCAGTCCACTTGATTTGCCTGTGGGCGAGAATCTACGACGGCATGGCCACTTAGGGAGCCTTGCCTTCGGGCCATCCGGTGATGGTCGGATCGACGGGATCAAAGGGGATTTTAGAGGTTTTCAGGAAGCCGGCCATCATGTGCCAGAAGCCGGCGACCATAATCAGTTCGACCAGTTCCTGGGCGGCAAAAAATCGTTCGAGCTTGGACCATGTTGCGTCCGAAACAACGCTGGCGTCGAAGAGTTCGTCGGTCATCGCGAGTACCGCGCGATCGCGGTCATTGTAGGCACTGCATTTCGCTGGATCGCGGACCCCGAGGATATCCTCTTCGGTCATCTTGAGTTGCCGCGAGACCGCCCAATGCTGGCAGAACTCGTATTCTGATTTGGCGCGCCATCCGGTGCGCAGAATCACGAGTTCGCGAATGCGCGGATCGAGGATCTTGCTACCCATCAGCGTCGATGCGAGCCGACTCTGCGCCGCGGTCACCGGAACATTTTGCAGCAGGGCGCGAAAGACGTTCAGCTTCGACATCGCGGTAGCGACATTCGGATCGCTCACCCCTTCGAGCATCTTCGATTCGGCAAGGCGTTTGCGCGCCTCTTCAGCCGACAGCATCGGGATCATAAGCCAGCCTCCATACGTATGATTTTAAAATTGCCACCTGATTGGTACCGGGACCTAATGTGCTCTGCGCCTTTTGTCAAACCGCCAGGCGGCACACGCGGCGATTTCTGTCTTGAATCGGTATGGGCTGATCGGTAAGGCTCATTGCTTTGAGACGGTGGCGGTCCAACCTTGAGGAGGGCGACCGAGGAGTTTCCAGATGAGTGAATCTACCGAGTTTTCACCTGCGATCGATTTTGATCCCGAGGCGCTGCGAGCGAAATATCGCGCCGAACGCGACAAGCGCATCCGCGCGGACGGAAACGAGCAATACGTCGAGGTCAAGGGCGATTTCAGCCATTACATCGACGATCCTCACATCGATCAGCGATCATCCCGTGCCCCGCTAACCGACGAGGTGCAGGTCCTGATTATCGGCGGCGGCTTTGGCGGCCTGCTCGCTGGAGCACGCCTGCGGGAAGCCGGGATCGACAGCATCAGGATTATCGAGAAGGGTGGCGATTTCGGTGGCACCTGGTACTGGAATCGGTACCCCGGCGCGCAGTGTGATATCGAGTCATACATCTATCTGCCGCTGCTCGAAGAGACGGGCTACATGCCGAAAGAGAAATATTCTTTCGCGCCCGAGATTCTGGAGCACTCGCGCCGCATCGGCCGCCATTTCGATCTATATAAGGACGCCTGCTTCCAAACGCAGATCAACGAGATCGAGTGGCTCGAAGACGAGAACCGATGGCTGATCACGACAAATCGCGATGATCGTTTCCGGGCTCGCTTCGTGGTGATGTCGAATGGGCCTCTGAACCGGCCCAAGCTGCCCGGCATTCCCGGTATCGACACTTTCAAGGGCCATACTTTCCATACGAGCCGATGGGATTATGGCTACACCGGCGGAGGTAGCACGGGGAACCTGCACAAGCTCGCGGACAAGCCGGTCGCGATTATCGGCACCGGTGCGACGGCGGTGCAATGCATCCCGCATCTGGCTCGCGATTCAAAGCATCTCTATGTCTTTCAGCGCACACCTTCCTCGGTGGATGAGCGCCGCAATGGTCCGACTGATCCGGAGTGGGTGAAGACGCTGACACCCGGATGGCAAAAACGTCGGATGGAGAACTTCAACGTCCTCGTCTCCGGTGGCGATCAAGACGTCGATCTGGTTTCCGACGGATGGACCGATATCTTCCGCACTCTCGGTGGTCTGCTTCCCGCCAAGCGCGCCGATCTCTCTCCGCGTGAACGCGCACGAGCAATCGAACTCGCCGATTTCCAGAAGATGAATCAGGTGCGGGCGCGCGTCGACGCGATCGTGAAGGACAAGAAGACGGCCGAAGCGTTGAAGCCTTGGTATCGACAGTTCTGCAAGCGGCCGACCTTCAATGATGAATACCTGCCGTCATTCAATCGACCGAACGTAACGCTCGTCGATACCATGGGCCGTGGTGTCGATCGGATCAACGAAAAAGGCTTGGTCTTCGATGGTGTCGAGTACGAAGTCGACTGCATCATCTTTGCGACCGGCTTTGAGGTTGGCACCGCGTATACTCGTCGCGCGGGGTTCGAAGTCTATGGACGCGACGGCAAGAGCCTCACGGAACATTGGGCCGGTGGGCTGAAGACTCTGCACGGCTTTTACAGTGCGGGCTTTCCCAATTGCTTTCATCTGGGAGCCTCGCAGAACGGCTTCACGGCAAATTTTCCGCACATGCTCGAAGAACAGACGCGTCACGTTGCTGAAGTGATCAAGCACGCGAACGCGATCGAGGCACGACAGATCGAGCCAACGCCAGAGGCCGAAGCGGGATGGGTCGCGACGATTCGCCAGAAGGCGATCCATAATCAGCGTTTTTTGCGCGAGTGCACGCCTGGCTACTACAACAATGAAGGGAAGCCCGAAGCGAATATCGGAATCTTCGGCGAGCAGTACGGCGGCGGCCCCGTCGAGTTCTACGATCTGCTCCGCAAATGGCGCGCCGACGGCGAGATGAAGGGACTGTCCTTCAAATAGCTTGAAACCTTTCTTCCGGAGTTTATGGCGCGTGATCGGATTTTCCGGTCACGCGCTTTGCTTGAGCGCGAGACGCGGGCGACGAGTCTTCGCCAGCCTATCGATCCTCGCAATCTTCGTGGCGTTAGTCGTCGCGCTATGGGGTGGTAATCATTCCAGCGCCCGCGCCGGCGAACCGATCAAAGCTGAGGTTAAGCCGATCCCGGCGGTGGGCAATCCGTGCGCTCGCCCGAAGGCGGGAGGTATCGTGCAGAATCCGCCCGATATCTACAGCAACGATGGCAAACTCTCTGTCGATTTATCCTACCAAACGATCGCATCGCAGCAGGGGCCATTTTACTGCTTCATGACCCCGGACGGGATGGAGAATCCGACCCTGCATCTCAATCCGGGCGACACTCTCACGATTAATCTCACGAACAACGTTCCGCATCAGCCGAACGAATTTGAACTTGACCCGCCACATTGTGGCGCGAAAGTTATCACTGATTCATCGGTCAATTTGCATTTTCACGGACTGAACGTTTCGCCGGCCTGTCATAGCGATAACGTGATTCGTACGATGGTGAATTGGGGCCAGGTCTTCACCTACACGATCAAAATTCCTGAAGACGAACCACCCGGGCTCTATTTTTACCATCCGAGCGTTCACGGCCTGATCGATGACGCAATGCTCGGCGGAGCGACGGGCGTAATTGTGGTCGAAGGAATCGAGCAATTGCATCCCGAGGTCGCGGGACTCGAGCACCAGATCCTTCTCGTTCGCGATCAGAATTTTCCGAAAGCGAAGGCCCGGTCGCTGCCGGACTCAACTGATCCTGACTGCACTGGGGCGAACAACGATCTTACAATTAACTTTATCGCCGTTGGTTGCCCGGCTGGACCGCCTGCAGCAACGATTCAGATGAAGGCTGGGCCGCAACAGTTCTGGCGCGTCGTGAATGCTTCGGGTGACGACGTTATTGACCTTCGGCTCCAGTACGATGGCGCAGCTCAGACGATGAAGCTGCTCGCACTCGACGGGACTCCATTGCCTAAGGACTCGACCGTATCGACGACCGATATTCTTCTGGCGCCCGGAAACCGCGCTGAGTTTCTGGTCTCGCCCCCTGATTCGACCGTCAGGAGCGCCAAGCTGATCACATTGTCCGTAAACGACGGCCCCGACGGATCGAATTATCCGCAGCGGACCCTCGCCGCGATCGAGGCTACGACGTCGGCGGCAACACCGGATGGGAGTACTGCACGCGCTAAGGCGTCGTCTACCGCCGCGACAATCGGTCGACGCTTTGCAGGCCTTACTGAGGCTCCGGTGACGACAACGCGTCGGCTCTACTTCTCGGAGGATTTCCCCGGCAATCCAGGCAATCTCTTCAACTTCTTTATAACTGTCGATGGCGCGACGCCGACTTCGTTCTTTTACGATGACGCGCCCGTGATCGTCACTTATCAGGGAGCGATCGAGGAGTGGACGATTGAGAACCGCTCGATGGAGGGGCATGTCTTCCATATCCATCCGAGCCATTTCATCGTGGAGTCGATGGATCATTTCCCGCTGGACGTGAGCCGATCTTACGAGCGGAACCAGCTGCTCGACACGATCTTTGTTCCTGGCTGGAACGGCAGCGAGCCATATCCCTCGGTGAAGCTCAAGATGGATTTTCGTCGCGTCGATCTCGGCGAGTCACTCTATCACTGCCATCTGAGCTTCCACGAAGACAATCGTATGATCGCCGCAATCGAGGTCACTCCATCCAGGATTGCCGCAATGATGCTGCAAGCCCGCAACTATCTCGGGTCACTGCGATGGCGTCGCGGGCAGCCGCGAACCAAGCCTCAAGAGTTTGCCGCCTGGTGCGTCCGCGGACGCATCGAAAGACGCGGTGAATCCGGATCAGAGCGGGCGCCTGCCTCAAAACCCGATCCTGCTACGACTCAACCATTGCGGTGAGCCGCATTCGCCGAGCCGGATCTTCCAGCTCGCGGCGATCGCTGCACCAGACCCGCCCCGAATTCGCCGCAAAGTCGCGGCAACGAGCCACCGTCTCGATGAATTGGCGCAAAAAGAACAGCCGAGCAGGGGCCTTTGGCGCAAAAAGATAAATAGAAAAAGTTTGCGCCATGCTTTATCGAAACTCGATTGACTCAAGTGCGCTTCGCACATACAAGGTGTTGTGCACTATTAGCCGGAATGCGTATGAAGCAAGCAGTTGGGGGATAGCTACCGCTTGCTTTATGGCATGTACGGAAGTGGATCCAAGGTATCGCTTCCGTATACCGGCGACCATCATCGAATGGATCGATGTTTGGGCTTGGGGTGACGGAGGGCTTGGGCGATGGGACGATGGTGGTCGGCGGTTGCGCTAACGGTTACGGCCGTATTGGTTTTGGCCCTCAGTCTTGCCGGAGGCGAGGCTTCGGCGAAATCGAAATCCAGTGAACCGCCGTTAATCCTCGGACCGTCGGCCGGATCTAATTGTCCTTCGGGCACGCGCGAACTCGATTTCAACAATAACTGTAATTACACCGTTTGGCTGGGGACAGCCGGAGGAGCGGTTACCTGCGAAAGTCAGGGTATTAGTGTCGTCGGTAACGATTGCGTTTCTGGTGTAGCCACTTCGGCCTGCAAGAACGCGAATCCGCAGGGTAACCCTCAGGTCTTGGTATGCGGATGCGCGACTGACAGCGACTGCCCCGCTAACTCCAAATGTAACGTCAACGCTAATGGCGGGACCTGTTACGCGTCGATACCCGCGCCAAGCCCTGGATGAGAGCTCAAACCTCAGGGCAACACGACCATCTGCATACCGGCGACGCCGACCGCGAACATTCAATGGAGCGGGAATTTCTTCGGGCGCGCGGGATGTCCCGATAGCCTGTTCGAAAATCAGTGTGCCGGTGCCTATACGGGAACTGCACCATACGGTGTAACGCCAACCGCGACGTTCGCTGGTCCAACGCCGACCGCTACGGGGCCGACGCCGACGTTTACGCCATACCCGACCCCTTCAGCATCTTTACTTTGCAAGAAGAACAACGTACCGACTGGGGTCGAGTGCTGTAACGGCCAGTGCACGGCCTGTGACTTGGGCAACAATTGCGTTTGCGACTCAAGTTATCCGGCGTGTGCTACCGGCGATTGCGGTGCGGGAGTCGTTTGCCCTGCCGGCCTTGGTGGCAATCAGCCGGCGACACTGTATGAAACAACTCTTCAAGGGAATAGTCAGACCGACTTCTACGACGTAAGTATGGTTAACGGGATCAATATCCCGATGCAGGTCGTTCCTAAGGTCGGCACTTATTCCGGAACGCCGAATCTCTACGAATGCACGAATCCGGGCGCACCTGCCGCTTCAGCGACCGGCGGCATGCTCCCCTGTAGTTGGTCAGTGCCCACTGCAACCGAAACGGTGTCGCCGACTGCGTGGAACACTCCGTCAGCGATGCGCTTCCTCGATCCGGTGGCCATTCCTTCCCCTGTGACAACCTGCGCATCCGACACCGACTGCGCTTCTATACCGAGTACTGTTTGCGGCCTAACGACAACACCCACTGCTGGTACAAATGGCACTCTCCAGCGAGTCTGCGGCTATCTGGCGGGTTATCAGCAACCCGTAACCGTATGCGGGAACGGGAACAGCGGTTTGGGCCCGATTAGTGGTGAGTTCCAATGCTCGGCACCGATGTGTTTTGCTACTCCGGCATCGACGGCGACGCCATTTCCTTCCACAAAGTTTCCTGTGCCGACGGCCATGCCGACGTGTGGCAACTCTGAAGTCTCATATCCCGTAATCCCGTGTGCGACTTCGTCGGATTGCGCAACCGGCAATTCGCTCGGTGGCTCAACCATGGCTTGCGATCTGACGAACGGCACAAACGGCTACTGCGTACCAATGATCGCAGCTAGCGGGACTAACTCTTCTTGTCCCGCCAATTCATACAAGGATACGACAAGCAATTTGTGCCTCGGCGGCAGTAATAGCCCCACGGCTTGTACCTCTGATAGCGACTGCTCATCGCTGGGTGCACAGTTCTCCTGTATCTCGAATGTGTCTGGCCAAAGCGGTTCGGTTTGCGCCACTACCTCGAGCTGTGACAGCAACTTTGATTGTCCCAACACTCCAAACTTCTCTTGCAGCAACGGCAATAACCTCAGCGCGCTACCGACGTCACCAACACCTTTGCCAACACCGGGTCAATGTGTACCGAACATATGGTCCGTCGTAGCGGGGACAGGATTTGCTCCGGAAACCGCCTTCAATGCGGCTAACACGGAAAGTCAATTTATAACCGGCTACGAACTTTGGAACTTCGGTCAGGCTCTGCCCTTCGGCAATTTCCCCACGCCTACGCCGTCGCCCAATCCAAACTGGATAAAATATGCAGAACCTTTCGAAAAGGTCCTGAAACAAGCATGCCCATCCGCCTACAGCTACCAGTATGATGATCCCTTTAGCACCTTCACCTGTGGTAGTGGCCAGGAGGACGTGGGTTATACCATTACTTTCTGTCCGGCGGGGGCACCGAGCAACGCTACTTTCCCGACGCGAACGCCGACAGTGACCCCGACTGGAGGAGTGACGCCCACGGACACGCCCACCGAAACTCCGACGGATACTCCAACGGCTACGGCTACGATTGCGCCAACCGCAACGGCCACAGCGACTGCCTCGGCCACGTCGACCGCGACGCCTACCAACACTGCGACTGCTACCGCTACTGCAACGGCAAGCACTACGCCGACCGCTTCCGCAACTGCATCAAGCACCGTGACCCCGACTGCAACGGCGACGCCGACAGCAGCTGTGACAGTTACGCCAACTGCGACTACCACTCCGACGGTTACACCTACGCCATCTGCTGATTGTCCACCGAACTTTGAGCTGACGACGAATCCGGCCGGTACCTTGGCGTTCGGTACTACTGCTTCCAAACAGCCGGTAACCATGGAGTTGACCCTACAAAACGATTACGGGCAAACCATCAAGCTGAAGAATCCTCAGATTACTAACATCCCAGGGACGAAGCAGGCACGTTTCTTCGATATCCTCACGTCCAAAACGAGTCGCGGAACGTGTACGGCGAATCATGAAGTCCCCGGTAACAGCGGAACCTGTACTTACGAAATCAAGTTCCGGCCGGTCGTTCCGGTCTATAACGGACCATCGCCGACGCCCACTCCCAAGCCATTTAATGCACAGCTGACGATCGAAGGTGTCTTCCGCAATGGTGGGAAAACCTGCAAGCAATCTGTTGGTGTCACCTTGGCGGGTGCGGGTTCTCCGCTGACCGGCAGCCCGAACGTGAGCGAGACTGCAGAGGAGCCGGCGCCTTAGCCTTCAATATCGAAGAAGAGGAAGAAACGGCGTTCCGTTTAGTCGGAACGCCGTTTCCATTCTCGCTGAAGATGATCGCCAGTTGCGCCTGGTGTCACACGCCGCCGAACCATTCGTAGCCTTGATCTTCCCAGTAGCCGCCGATCTTGTTCGGCAGGAAGTTTACTTCCGTTAGATACTTCACGTTCTTGTAGCCGAGCTTGATGGCTGAGTAGAGGCGCAGCGGAGCGCCGTGGCCAGGTTCCAGCGGATGACCGTTCATGCTGTAAGCGAGCAACGTCTGCGGATGCATCGCACTGGCAAGATCCCATCCCGAGTAGTAATTCGCATCGAAGGATTTGAACTCGACATAGCGCACGCTGGGGTCGAGCCCGACCATCTTGGCGATTACGCTGAGGCGTACGCCGCGCCACGAAGCGACCGCGGACCATCCTTCGACGCAGTGATGCTGAACGCGCATCTCGGTCGCCGGCATCCGCTGGAGATCGTCGAGCGACAGGCTCATCGGGCGATGTACGAGTCCGCCGATTTTGAGTATCCAGTCGGGCGGTGCTTCCGGTATTTCGGGCAATATCGAATATTGCGGAAAAGCATCTTCCGGGGTGGTCGCCGACTCAGGAAGCTCGGGTGCCAACCTGGACGGCGAGAAGAGCCATTCTTCCGCCTTCTCGTTGAATTCGCGCATCAGGTTGAGGAAAGCACCTGCGGGTCGGCTTTCGCATCCGGCGAGTAGCGAGAGCGCCGCCGCTCCAGTGATGAACTTACGGCGTGCAATCAGCTTAGGCACGATGGCCCCCGGTGATCATCTTGAGGAGTTCCCGTGGATGCGTTGCGACGAGAATCAGGTGGATTAACACGAAGATTCCGAACAAGCAGAGGCCCGCCAGATGGACGACGCGCGCGCCATCGTAGCCGCCGAACAGAACCGCGAGAAAATGTAGTTGCACAGGTTTATAGATCGCAAGGCCCGATAGCACCATTATGACGCCAAACAGGATCACGGAGCTGTAAGCCATCCGTTGCAATCCGTTGTAGAAGTCGGGATCGGGCGGATTTTTGCGCAGCCGCAAATAGTAGGCGAACTGTTTGAACGCGTTACCGAAATCGCGGCCCGGAATGAAGAGTCGCCGACGCCACTCACCACTCGCGGAGAAATAGATCAGATAGAAAAGGCCGTTCGCGACGAAGAACCACGCGATAGCGAAATGCCAATGGCGGCCGCCTGCGAGCCATCCACCGAGCGTCAGCCATTCGGGCGGCGGCGTATTCTGGAACGGGTACCAACTATACTGCTCACCGCGTGGTCCCAGAGCTGGATAAGCCGTGAGAATCTGGAGCCCGCTCCCGGCCATGATGACCAGAAAGACGACGTTGCTCCAATGCGCGATACGAATAGCGAGCGGCTGTTCGCGTCGAGGGGGTCTATGGTTCGGAATCGATGCGCGATCCAAGCGATCTAACTCCCGCGTTGCCGATAGCTATGCTTCAAGTCGCTTTCAGGGCGACGAAGTTCAGGGCTGCAGAGTTCATACAATAGCGTAATCCGGTCGGCGGAGGACCGTCGTTGAAGACATGCCCGAGATGGGCGTCACAGAGGGTGCACAGGACCTCGGTTCGCTCCATCATCAGCGAGTCGTCGCTCCGGGTCGCGATATTTTGCGGCGCTATGGGCTCCCAGAAGCTGGGCCATCCGGTACCGGAATCGAACTTGGCTTTTGAGCTAAAGAGCGGGGTGCCGCAGCAGATGCATCGATAGATACCCGCAGCGGTCCACTCATCGTACTTGTTGTGGAAGGGCTTCTCGGTGCCTTCCTCCCGCGTGACCCAATACTGTTCGGGAGTCAGTATTTTCTGCCATTCGGCTGAGGTCTTTACCACTTTGGAGCGGGTAGCTGACCCTTGCGGATGCCCGGAATCCGAGAAGAGAACGATCGTAACTGAACCGGCCTGGCTTTGCTCGCTAGCTCCTGCGACCGCTTCGAACAGGCCTCCTAACGGAGTCAATTCCACGGCCGCTATACCGGTTACCAGCATAGCTCGTCCCATGAAGTCGCGACGCGAAAGCAGGGTTTTCATGTTCGCTCCCGAGGGATAAAACGGCCAGGCCGTTGAACCTGATGTCGATTTGACGATCCCTCACACGACTATATTCGTGATGAGCGCTGGAGAAGTTACGGCGCCCAGCTGAAGTTCGCCGTTTACAGGGCGGCTGATTGGCGCTATGCAACGAAGACTCCAATCGGGAAGGGGAAGAACCGATGCCACTGATGAAGATGTACGCGCTCACGACCGTGGTCCTATTGTTCAAGATGTTCGCGATATCCATTACGCAGGGCATAGGGCGAGTCAGCTCGCAGATCTATACCGTTCCGGAAGATGCGAAGCTGTTTGGAGGTAAGGTTGAGCGCGAGGAGGTGCCTTCAGTTCAGCGAGCGAGCGCGTGCTGGCGTAACGACCTTGAGAATATCCCGATGTTCCTAATACTCGCAGGTATCTACGAGATGGCGGGACTGTCGGCCCACTACTTTGCGATTTACTGCATAACCTTCACGGCGATGCGCATCCTGCACACCTTCTTTTATCTGAAGGGGGTTCAGCCCTGGCGTACGGTCGTTTTTACGATAGGGACCTTCGCGATGTTCGCGATGGCGATTCAGGTGCTAATCGAGGTTGCCTTCGCGTAGGCCCGGTGCGGGTGGCCACACGCTCATCGCAACTTTGGCCATACTCTTGAGCATCGCGGGACCGCCGCCGGCTCGACTCACGACATTGAGCCCCTGCGCGACGCCGAGGAAAAAACGTGCGAGCGCGCGGGGGTCTTGTTTTGGGCCTAGTAGCTTGCGATCCGAGGCGCGGCGCAAAGTCTCATAGATTGCATCTTCCTGCAATTTTATATCGCGCTCGATCCGTTGGGTGATCGTGCCGCCGATCCGCCGACACTCGACCGCCGAGTTGGTGATCAAACACCCGGCCGGAGAAGTGCCGTCGCTGTTGCGCCTGATAATCGAATCAAACATGCGCTTGATCGCGTGACGTGGATTTCCGCGGGCAAGATCGCTGAAAAGCGGTGAGCCGACTTTCTCCATGTAACGGTCGACAGCAGCGAGAAAGAGTTGGCGTTTGTCGCCGAAGGTTCCGTACAAGCTTGCGCGGTTGATACCGGTAGCCTTGAGCAAATCGTCGATCGAAGTGGCCTCATAGCCGCGCTCCCAAAATACGGTCATCGCGCGATCGAGAACCTCTTCTTTGTTGAAGCGCTTTACGCCCGCCATACTTGTTCCGCCGTCCCGAGATCAACAGCCCGGCTGATCCTGTCTGATGCTAGAGGAGATGTCAGCGGATCGGCAATACCGACTTCTGTTGACTGATCGTTCCAGAATCGAATATCGTCCACGGAGTCCCTAGGCAAGAGCGGGGCAAACGAGGTGCCATCGCGATGGAAGCACAGCACAAGACCAACATACTGCACGATATCGTTCGCAAAATGGGCGCAGGCGGAGCCGAGATTACGAGCGAGGGCTGGCTCGACTTCGTCGAAGCGCAGAACGACGGGTTCCGCACCGGACCTGCGGTCGGCGAGAAAATTCCTGACTTTACTCTGCCCGATCAGCATGGCGCGATGCGTTCGCTATGCGATCTCTCAGGGCCAAATGGGTTGCTGCTGGTCTTCAGTCGCAGCGCCGGATGGTGACCCTATTGCCGTGATCAGCTCGTCGAGCTGCAAATATCTCTATCTCGGCTGAAGGCTCAAGGAATCAACGCCGCGAGTATCACCTACGATGCGCGCGAGGTACTGAGCGCGTTCAGTAACGCTTACAAGATCGAATATCCGATGCTCTCTGATGCGGGCAGCAAAGTTATTCGCGACTTTGGTATCTTCAACACCAATATCCCGCCGGACCATGCTTTTTTGTACGGTATTCCCTTTCCAGGTGAGTATCTGGTCACTCCGGATGGAACCGTTAAAGACAAGGTCTTTCTGCCCAGCTATGAGCATCGCGCGTCTGCGACGACAGTAATTTTTCGCAACTGCGGCGTCGATAATGCTGGGCACGGCGTCGCGATCAAGAGTGCGGTTCTGGACGCATCGGTGACGCTATCGAGTGAGCGCTGCTTCGCGGGGCAAGAGCTCGGTATCGCCCTCGAGATCGACGTAAAGCCCGGATGGCATATCTACGGAAAACCATTGCCGAGCAATTATCGTCCGACCGAACTGATTTTGTCCGGACCACTGGTAGATACGCTGACGCTTGAATTGCCGGCGCCGCAAACCAAGCTGATGAAAGCGCTCAACGAGACGCTTCCCATCTATGAGGGTAGGGTTCGCGCCCTGGGTAAGCTCGGCATCAAATGGAGTCCGCCGATGCCCGCGCCTTTTCTGCTCAAGATCGGCCCGGTTATCGAACCAGGATCACACAAGATCGAGGGTGTGCTGCGCTATCAGGCTTGCAGCGAGACCGTCTGCGAACCGCCCGAGGAAGTCCGCTTCGAGCTGCCGCTGACGATTGAGAAGGGAGTCCCCTCCGTACCGAAACCCGGTTGAACCGATAGTTGGCGCACACGACCGATGCCGTGTGCGCCAACTGCGTAATCGTGGCGGCGCGAAGGATTTACAGACAGGAGTAGGGTTTGTCTCGAATAATTTGCGCATTGTCACTGGTGTTCGCGCTGATCTGTCCATACGGCGTGTTCGCTCAAGGATCCAATTCGGCGCCGGCCAATCAAGCCGCCGGTATCAGTCCCACGGAAGCGGTCGGAACCGTCCTGACCGCTCAAAACTGGCAAAAATATCGCGATTACATGCCCGACGGCATGGCAGCTCTCTTTGAGGGTAAGTACTTCTGGAAGATGCCCTCCGACGTTGAGATGGAGATTGGGCCGACGGTGGTTAATCCGCTGCCCAAGCCGTATCTCGAGGCGACAGAGAAGTTCGCCGGTCAGGTCAAGTTGGTCGAACTGGACAACGGCGGTTTAACCCTCTCGAATTATCAGGGCGGTATCCCGTTTCCCAATCCCGCCGAGCCGCATCGCGGATGGAAGGTGCTTGCCGATCTGTGGTTTCGCTATCTCCCACATCTCACGGTCAACACCAATGGCGTCGTGTGCACGATGGACAGCAGCAACAGCGTTAGTTGCAAAGCAGGCGAAAAGGTCTATCGGCAGCTGGCATACAACACCGACCCGGGAGTTCCCTCTGAAATTCCGGGAACTGAAGGCAAGTACTTCACTCAACACGAGATGGTGAAAGAACCCGAGCAAGAGCGCTACACGACGGTTCTTACTACTTCCTACAAGGATCTGACACGGCAGGAAGAGGTCTACGTCTTCATTCCTTCGTTGCGGCGCTATCAGCCGATGTCGCCCAACGCGCGCTGCAGTGCCGATCTTGGTACCGATGAAACCCCGGATGATCGACGCTATGGCTTCAATACCAATCTGACGCGAATCAATGCCGAGTTCGTTGGCGAGAAGAAAATCCTCGCCTTGGTCGATTACACTATGCCTCCCGCTCGTTTCCCCGCAAATTACTATATGCCGCTTGGCTGGCCGATGCGTAACTGGGGTAAATGGCAGCTCCGTGATGTTTACGTCGTGAGTGTGACCAAGCCCGGTGAAGGAGCTGGTCAGTGTCTTGGCAAGAAGGTTGTGTATATCGACAAGGCGTCTTTCGCACCACTATGGGAAGATCTGTATAACCAGAAACTGGAGCCGTGGCGCTTCGTGGGAATCTTTCCGCGCACGATGAACATACCGAATCTGGGACCAGAGCTGACCTCGAATTCGATGGTATATGGCTTCTGGGATGTCAAATACTCTCATGCGACCGTCTTCGCCGAGCCCGGCGAAGGTGCTCCGTACTATATAAACGAGCAGGCTCCTAAGGAGTATCTCGACCTCGAACGTTACACGACCCCCGGTGGCCTGAGTATGATCATGCGGTGAGCCTCTCGGCTTAGTAGCTGAGGCAGCGCAGAAGTGAGTACAAACGGGGCAATCGCTTTCGACGTTTATGGTACGCTGGTCGATCCGCTAGGAATGGCAGCGCATCTGCGGACCTTCGTCGGTGATCGAGCCGATGAACTCGCGGCTCAGTGGCGTGCCAAGCAGCTTGAATATACCTTTCGCCGCACCGCGATGGGCGTGTATGAAAACTTCGACGTATGCACAGACCAAGCGCTGCGTTTCGTCCTCGACAACGCTCGGATCGCTCTGAGCCCATCGGAACAGCAAGAGCTGGTCGATCGATATCAACAGCTTGAGGCCTATCCCGATGCTGCGGCCGGGCTCACGCAACTCAAGGCTAAGGGCCTTGCGCTGGTTGCATTCTCTAACGGCGTCGCGGCCACGCTGCACCACCTACTCGATCACGCCGGGTTGATGAACCTGCTTCAAGCGATCATCAGCGTCGATGAGCTGAAGACCTTCAAACCGAATCCGCATGTGTACGCGCATCTTGCGAATCGACTGAAGCGGGTGAAGCAGGAGACGTGGCTGATATCAAGCAACCCCTTTGATGTGATCGGAGCGAAGGCATCGGGACTCAAGGCCGCATGGATTCGACGCAACCCGAGCGCCGCGTTTGATCCGTGGGGTATCGAGCCCGACTTGATTGCGCGGGATCTCGTCGAGCTAGCTGCGAAGCTGTAGTGACCTAATAGAAGCTCCCCAAAAGAAGAGCAGCTCGACCACTACTGGTCGAGCCGCTTTTGTTACATATCGCTTTGCTTACTTGCTCGCGTTCATCTGGAGCGGCGAGCGTCGTTCCGGCACGTACTGAAATGCCGGATCGCTCTTCAAGACCGGCAATACCTTCTCTGCGAAAAGCTTGAAGCTCTTCTCCAGCTTCGGATAAGGCAGTCCACCGAAGGCGAACGTTCCGATCACGTGTTCCAGAGGCACCGTCTGATGAACGTAGCGGAGCTTCTCTAGCACCTGTGCCGGCGTTCCCGCCGCATGCAGGCTCTTGAAGAACTCGACCGCTTTCGACTTGGCTTCCTGGTCGACCGCCAGCTTGGCGTAGGTCTTTTCGAGCTTGGCGTAGAATTCGTAGCCCTTGATCTTCCGCAGATGACCGTCAGAGAAGTGGTAGTGGTTATCGATCGAATCCCACATCGCCTCCATATGGACGTGTCCGAGGTCTGCAGCCTCCTTGGCATCTTCGGAAACAAGGATATTGAGCAAACTGATTGGTGGCCGCGGCGTGATGTTGTTGGCGGTTGCCGTCTCGCAGTAGCGTTTATAGTCCGCCGCCGCGTCCTCCCAGCTCCGCTGCGCGATAATCAACACACCCATACCGATCTTCGCCATGATCTCGGCTGATTCAGGGCTGACGCTCGACGCATAGAAGCGCTCCTCCGGATGGGATATCGGGCGTGGCCGAATCTGGATTTCGGGAATCTTGTAGTACTTGCCGTCGAACGAAAAGCTCTTCTGCGTCAGGCCTTTACGAATAATGATCGAGGCTTCGACGAAGCGATCGCGCGCCTCCTCCATGTTGATCCGGAAGCCGTCGTATTCGACAGTCGCGGCCCCACGGCCGAAACCAAAGATCGTGCGACCCTTGGAGAGCACGTCGAGCAGCGCGATATTTTCGGCGACTTCAACCGGATCGTGCCACGGCAACACAATTACCGCTGTCCCCAGTTGCACCTTCTTGGTACGTCCCGCGATATACGAGAGCAGTTGCGTAGGATTCGGCGACATCGTGTAGCCGGTAAAGTGATGGTCGAGCGCCCATACGGAATCGAAGCCGAAGCCTTCGGCCATCTCCATCAGGTTAAGCTCGTCCTGGTAAGTCTCCTCATCCGGCTTGTTGCCGAAACTGGTTAATTGGAGCGTCATTCCAACTTTCATTGTCGGGTCTCCTTCGAACGTTTTTGCTGATTTTTCCCCACTCTAGTTGCGTCTGGCTCAAAAAAGCAAAAGCCGCGACTGTCGCGACCGGAGAGTGATGCTGGTCGAACCGCGGCTTTTTTTGTATAAGCAGGGTAGTCGCAGAAATTAATCACGGCTTCTGATGGTGCGATTCTATACGCGCAGTCCTTACCGAACGGAGGAGGGAACTTAATGGCGGAGTTCGATCTTCAAATTAAAGGCGGCACGATTGTCGATGGAACACGCGTGCCTCGTTTTCACGGTGATATCTGGATTAAAGACGGCAAGATCGCCCAGGTTGGCGGCCGTGCTCCCGGCTTTGCCAAAAAGGTTATCGATGCGACCGGCCTAATCGTTGCGCCGGGCTTTATCGATCTGCATACCCATTACGACGCCCAAATCCGCTGGGATCCTTATTGCACGATCTCCGGATGGCACGGCGTTACATCTCTTGTTCTCGGTAACTGCGGCTTCGGCTTTGCGCCGGTCAAGCCGGATTTTCGTGATCGCTCGATGCTCACGATGACTCGTACTGAGGCGATCCCTTACTCCTCGATGAAACTCGGGATGGAGTGGGATTGGGAGACGATTCCGCAGTACCTCGATTCGCTCGATCGCGCACCGAAGGGCGTGAACTGCATCCAGTACATGCCGACTGCTTCGCTGATGATTTACGTGATGGGTCTCGAAGCCGCCAAGACGCGCCCCGCGACCGAAGCCGAGCGCGCCGAGATGCGGCGGCTGCTGGCCGAAGGTCTTGATGCGGGCCTCTGCGGCTTCTCGATCCAGCGCCTCGGACGCCATTCGGGTCAGGCCGATTATGACGGCTCGCCGATGGTCACCGATACGATGGTCGATGAGGATATTCTGAATCTCGCCCGCGTACTGCGTGAGCGTGACGAGGGCTTCGTCGAAATCACTCAGGCGACCGGTCATATCAAGCAAGATTTGGCATTCGTCGAGAAGCTCGCGGAAGAGATGCAGCGGCCCGTTTTGTTTCAGGCCGTAACGGCGAGCATCACGAACCCGGATATTCATCGAAAGAGCCTCCAATGGATCGAGAAGATGCGCGCCAAGGGGCTGCAGATTTTCGGTCAGGGCGGCACGATCCGCGCGGGCTTTGCTTTCACACTCGAACATTGGAATCTCTACGACGTTTCGGCGGCCTGGCGTGACATGCTGACCGGCACTAAGGAAGAGCGCGCAGCCAAGATGCAAATGCCGGCGATGCGCGAGGCGGCGAAGAGCGAGCGCGCGATGTACGCACTCGACAAGAACGCCCCGGGTATTGGCGGACGGCTGCCGCGGCTAATCGTGCAATGGGTCGAGAACAAGCCCGAGCTGGAGAAGTACGTCGGCAAGTCGCTCGGCCAGATCGCGGAAGAGGAGGGCAAGCATCCCGTGGATGTGATGCTCGATCTCTCGCTCGCCACGGATCTGAAGGCTGAGTTCCTGCAGCCCGAGCGCCAGTTCAACGCTGAATACACCTCGGAGATTATCAATAACTCGATGTACACCTTCCCAGGTGTCTCGGATGGTGGCGCGCATACCAAGTTCTTCACCGGCGGTGCCTTCACGACCGACTTCCTGCGATGGCTGGTACGCGACGAGCAAAAGATCGCGCTCGAAGAGGCGCACTATCGTCTATCGGCGCTGCCTGCCCATGCGGCTGGCTTCCGCGATCGCGGCGTGCTGCGGGAAGGTGCGGCGGCCGACGTCGTCGTTTACGACCTGAACGGTCTCGGCGTCGAGCCAGACTGGATCGGTGAAATCGCGCACGACCTGCCGGGCGGCGAATGGCGTCGCGTACAGCGTCCGAAGGGCTATCGCTCGATTATTGTGAATGGTGAAGAGACTTTCGCCGAAGGCAAGTGCACCGGGGCGACACCGGGCAAACTCCTACGCCACGGCAAAGCCGACTAATCAATAGATTGTCCCCTCTGGAAAAGGCCGGGTGGCTTATTCACCTGGCCTTTTCCTTTCTAATCATCCGCAGATAAACCTGTAGCCGATCGCATACTCTTCGAAATGTGGCACTGGAAAACACAATCGCTCCAAGACAAAAGCACGATTTGCGCGACTATCGAGTCGGAAACGCGTTCGATCGAAGTTCGCTCGGTTATCGAAGGATGGCGGGAGAGCGAGAAGTTTCGCGACTTTGGGGCATCATCGCTGAAGGCAATACCATTCGAAGCGTATTACAGGGAGATGCCTCCATTGAGCGCCGAGACTCTGAGTCGGCCTTTCGAATGCGTTTTCGTTGATAGTCGAGCTCTCAGTGCCCTAACGCCGAATCCCGCTCCTTTTCGTGAGCATTTCGCAGCGAGTAGCTCAGGGAAGGGGTATGCGACGTTTCCAACGATCGGGAGCGATTCAATACTCGTCGCACCTCATCCCCTCGATTCGCACGGCGCCTACACTCATCTCGCCGTGTTCACGCAAAAGGCCCCAGCCACGCAAGTTCATCAGGTTTGGTCGGCTGTCGGCGACGCAATTACGTCGTCGATCGGAGCGAATCCCGTGTGGGTGAACACCGCCGGAATGGGTGTCAGTTGGCTGCACATTCGAATCGACTCGCGACCCAAGTATTACGTCTATGAACCCTACAGGTCGGTCGTCCGGTGAGACCTTGTGATTCGCTTCCTTTCGGAATAAGTAAAGCTGATACCGTTTGTACCAATTTTAACGCTCAGCGGAGCGTCGCTTGGCGCCCGCCAGAACCTTTGGAGGACTCTCCATGTACGATCTTCTTATCCGCAACGGCACCGTGATCGACGGATCCGGGATGCCGCGCTTTCGCGCTGACGTCGCTATCACGCAGGGCAAAATCGCCGCGATCGGCAAGATTCGCGAATCAGCCAAAGAAGTTATCGATGCCGACGGTCATATCGTCGCGCCGGGCTTTATCGACGCGCACACCCATATGGATGCCCAGGTCTTCTGGGATCCTATCGGCACATGCTCATGCTGGCACGGCATCACCTCGGTTGTGATGGGCAACTGCGGCTTCTCGCTCGCGCCCTGCGGCGAGAAGGACAAGCTGCTTGTGATGCGGAACCTCGAGCGCGCCGAAGATATCGCACCTGAGGCGATGGAGGCGGGAATCAAGTGGTCGTGGACGACCTTCCCCGAATACCTCGACGCAGTTGAGCGGCAGCCCAAGGGAATCAACTATGCGGCCTACATGGGCCATTCGGCTTTGCGCACCTATGTGATGGGTCAGCGGGCTTTCGAAGAAGAAGCGACTGCCGAAGACCTCGATCTGATGAAGGCCGAGATGCGTCGCGCGATCAGTGCCGGCGCGATTGGCTTCACGACCTCGCGCACACGGAACCATCAGACGCCCGATGGGCAGCCGGTTGCGAGCCGCATCGCCAACTGGAACGAGGTTCGCGAACTGGTGAGCGTGATGGGCGAGATGGGCGCTGGAATCTTCGAGATTGCCGGCGAGGATACCGGCGTTGAAGGGCCGCGCGTGAGCGATTATCTGAATCGCCTCAAGTCCCTCGCCGTCGATACGCGGGTGCCGGTCACTTTCGGGATGTTCAGCACGCGTCGCGCACCGGATTACTGGCGCCAGTACTTCAAACTCGCCGACGAGACCGCTGCGCACGGCGGCCGGATGTTCATCCAGGTGCATAGCCGCTCGCTCAACGTGCTGCTCTCATTCGAGACGGCGTTGCCGTTCGACAAGCTTCCTATCTGGCGCGAGCTGCGCAAGCGTCCGCTCGCCGAGCAGGAGGCTGCGCTACGCGATCCTGAAATGCGCCGCAAGCTGGTCGAGGCGAGTCATGAGCGTCGCGAGGGACGTGCGGTTGGTCCCGAAGCTCGCAACGCCAACTACAAGTGGCTGTTCCCACTCGATCGCGCGGTCCCGCCGTATCGCTCAATCGCGGAAATCGCGGATAGCTCGGGTAAGGATCCGGCCGATGTGCTGATCGATATTGCGCTGGAGAAAAATCTCAAGCAGTTCTTTCTACAGACACTGATCAACGAAGACCAGAATCATGTGCTCGAGATGATGAAGCATCCACGGTCGGTCGTGACCTTCTCTGACTCGGGTGCGCACGTCTCGCAAATCATGGATTCATCGTTGCAGACGCATGTGCTCGCTTATTGGGTACGCGAGAAGCAAGCGTTCACGCTCGAAGATGCGGTGCGGATGCTCAGCTTCGTGCCGGCAAGTCAGTGGGGTCTCCAGGGCCGTGGTCTGCTGCGTCAGGGCTATCAGGGCGACGTCGTGATCTTCGATCCTGATCGAGTTGCGCCTCAGCTCCCCGAGCTGACTTACGACCTGCCCGCGGGCGCGCGTCGTCTGAAGCAGAAGGCCGACGGTATCCTCGCGACGGTCGTTAATGGCCAGGTGCTTCTGAAGAACAACGAGCATACGGGAGCACTGCCCGGCAGGCTCCTGCGAGGGCCACTCGCTCAGCAGGCCTGAGTAGCTACGCGGTAATAGCTTCAAACGAAAGCGCCGCTTGCACAGCAAGCGGCGCTTTTTTTCATGTCGAAGTGGTAGTTTCCGTCTACCTTTGAGCGACTACGTTCCAGAACTGACGAAGACTTAGAATGCGAGGGCCGCGTTTGATTCTCGATAAGGACAATAATTCCTTGTCCCCAGTTATCAGGATAACCGCCTTGGCCGCGACGGCAGTCGAAATAACGATCAGGTCGGAGTGATCGCGAAGCTTTAGTTTCGACAGTTCTTTCGGTTCCGGTTCGACGTGGAACTCCCTGAGGAATTGTTCAATTAGATCAACACGCTCGACCAGCAACCTGAATTTGCGGCTCAGCGTCGCACGAAGTTCGCCTAGAAGTATTTCACCGGTAATTAGTTCATTCCTCTGCAGAACAAGGCGAACTACATCTGCGCAAAGGCCGCGTGTTCCGAACGCACTCGCCAGCACGTTCGTGTCAGGGAAGACTCTCACGAAATTACTTCAAACACATCCTCATCCGTCAGGAAACCATTCGCTTCTGCGAACGGAGCGACTTCGCGTCGGAGCTGCTCAAATCGCAAGACCGCTAGGTGCGTCTCAGCGCTTCACGTATTACCTCGCTGCGCGTACGACCGGAGGCGTGGCGCAGTTTGTCGAGGGTCGGAGCCAAATTGTCGTCGAGTCTAACGGTGACGGTGCTGCCTTTCATTTATTACAATGTGACGCCCCGCACTTAAGCAAGTAAACGTGCGACTTGAACTTCCACTCTTGTGCCCTTGAAGAAATCCGGATTCATGTCGGTCTTGGCGCGGACCGCGTTCACGAAGACGAAGTCACGGAAATCTTCTTCCGTGATGAGGCCGTGCTCGACAAGTTCCCAAGCCTCGTAGGCGGCGTCGCGCATGTCGGGCAAATCAAAGTGGCCGAGGTCTGAGCTGTAGATCGCGCTGAGCCGCGAGCCGGTAGCATTGAGTTTGGGATTGAAGGCGAGGGCGGTCATCCGATCGTCACCCTCGCAGCCGAAGGAGAACTTCGGCACAAAACGATCGCGGATATCCTCGCGCGACTCGATTCCCGCGCGGATCCACTCGTCTATATCCGATTGCTTTGTCGGATCCTCTTCGCGCGAACCCCAGAGCAGCTGTGATTCATCCTCTCCGAGCTTCGCGAGCATCGCCTCGCCATAGTCGTTGCCGTACTCGCGGAAAAGCTTACTGAGCAGATCGCGATCGAGATTGCGCGGGTCGAAGTTCGCCACGTAGTTGCGGTTGTGCTTATCCCAATGACCGAGCAGGTCGTTGTAGAGACTGGTCGCCCACGCTGCGCCACCCTCGAGGAAAGAAAAGCGCAGTTCGGGAAAACGGCGGGTGACTCCGCCGAAAAAGATCGCCTTGCAGATCGCCTCGGCCGACGCAGCGAAGTGGCCGATATGGTTGTACATGAAGTTCGAGATCGAGTTGCGCATCCCGAACCCTGCACTCGGCGAATGGAACGCCGGTGCGACTCTCAGATCGATGCATCGCTGCCAGACCGGGTCATAGTCATAAGCACCATCGAGCGCGAACGTATCGATCCAGAAGCCGTAGCGCTTTGCTTCCGCCGGCCATTGAGATGATGTGTCCAGCGGTCGTCGCGTCCATCCGGCCATCACGATCGCTTTGAGCTTTAGCGTCCCGACAGCGTAGTCGAGTTCCGCGATCGCCTCCTCGGGCGAGTTCATCGGGATAAGCGCCACCGGCGTCATCCGGTCGGAATATGGTCGATAGATCTCGGCGTGCAGCTGATTCCACGCGCGACAGGCAGTGCGCCGCAGTTCATCGTCAGGCAGATGGAGCGCGAAGAGCCCGATACTCGGATAGATAATCGTGAAGTCGAGGCCCATTTCATCGAGCCGCTCGTGCAGTAAACGTGGCAACGAACTGGTGGCGCGGTCGAGAGTATTGCGCGTCGGGTGGACCCACCAATGCGGGCGCGGCACTCGCTGGATACGTCGTTCCTCTGGCGTCAGATTGTACCAGCGGAAGCGTAGCGGACTGTCGGACATAGCCTTGAAGCGATCGGCCATATCGGAGCCGCCGACCCGCCGCAGAGCATCGAAGAGGGCTGGTTCGAACTCAGCGACGTGGCCGTCGGAATCGATAATCGGATGGCTCAGCCGCTCGCGCACGGCGGCCGAGCGTGACGGCGCTGTCATAGTTGCTGCCTCGGCGCTTCCATGGAGGACTTCATCTGAACGCACCTCGCAGACTCGTTTGCTCGCTCCTCGCTGGCGCGCTCCACTACTGTTCGTCGCGATCGACTCCGGCAAAAGCGCTGAAATCATTCATCGGGAGTCCGAAAGCGCTCTTGCCCAGGAACTCGATCGATTCGTCCGTATCGAACGGATGAAAAAGACCGGCGCGAACGTCGCGCACGTAGCGCTCAAGCGGCAGCTTGCGGAAATAGGCCGAACCGCCGACGCATCGCTGCGCGAGATCGACGACTTTCACAGAGTTCTCGATTGCGATCAGCCGCGCGGCGACCGCCCGGCGTGACCAGGTCGCGCCGTCATCGACCTCGAGTTCGGCGGCCGCCTTGTACATCATCGCGCGCGCGGTCTCGATTAGGAGGTCCATCTCGCCGACCTTGTTGTAGACCGACGGCAGATGGCTCATCGGATAGGGGAGCGGATAGCGCGGCCGATTTCGCATGAACTCGACGGCGAAGTCGCGCGCGGCGGTCGCGATACCGATATAAGGCGCGCCGATCGTAAATGGCGCCTTGGCAAAAATACGCGTGATCTTCCCGCTCTTTGAAACGGAGCGGGTCAGCACGACGTCCTCATCCTTTACGAAGGCGTCTTTGAGTTCCGAGCTCCGCGAAGCCGACGCCCGCATCCCCATCGTGTGCCAGTCGTCTTTGAAGGAGAGGCCTGGCGTTGCCTTTGGCGGGATAAAGAAGGTGATGATCGTCGGTCCCTCCGGCGCGTCTTCGCATGTGGCCTCGGCGAAGTAGAGGTCGAGCGCGATACTTTGCGTGCTGAAGATTTTGCGGCCGTTTACGACCCATCCACCGTCGACGCGTTTGGCGGCGGTGCGCGGGCGCAGCACCAAAATAGAGTTATCGGGCTCGGAGCCGGAGCCGCCGCAGATCAGCCGCTCGCTCGCGATACGGCGGAGCTTCGCTTCCACGTTGGGCTGTTTGAACTTGCGCCACAGATCGATCAGCAATCCGGTGACGTTGAAGTGCATGTTGATTGCGAGCGCGGTCGCGCCGCATCCTTCGGCGAGGCGTTCCTGCGCCTTGATCCGCTCGAGCATCGTGGCGCCGAGGCCACCGAGCTCCGTCGGGATAATCAGGGTCGAGTAGCCGGTCTCCCTGAGACGGGCGTAATTTTCGAAGGGAAAGGCTTCTTCGCTATCGTACTTGGCGGCGCGCGGCGCAAATTCGTCGGCGAGGGTTCCCGCGAGATCGAGAAAGCGCTGTTCGCGCTCGGTGTGATGTTGCTTCATAGCCCGGTTCTCCCACAGCGGCTATCGGCTGCTTCGATATGCCGCACTGAGGGGGAGAATGGCGCAATCGGAGGATTTGTTCCAGCGCTAAATGCTGCCATGTTTCGCGTGAAACATGAAGAATTTCACCCTTGACTCATCGATCACGTAGAAGATTCAGATGATACGGCGTTGAGGAATTCGGCGAAAGATTCGCCACGACCAAACAAGCAGAGAATTGTAGGTTCCGTGAGCGATGATCGGCATCTCCAGACCATATCTCCGATAGAGCCATCCGTAGAAGAGACCGGTCCACGTTTGCAGGTAAATGATCGACTGCAGCCATAACGGTAACTCAGCTAACTGCGTGTATAGGTGGCGGTGATCGAGTCCGAAGAGCAGAGCCTGCGCTACGTTTGCAAGCCAGAACGGCGCAGCACTTGAGGTAATGGGCGTCTCCCAGACCCATCGAATGAAAAGAATAAAAGCAGGGAGAATCGTGCCGCGGAAGAAGATTTCTTCGAAGATAGCTGCGTGGGCGCTCGTATAGAAGTTGAGAGGAAGAGACGTTTTCGGATGCGCCGGGCCGAAATGGGATCGAAGGTAGGAGGTGTAGATGTAGCTGATGCCTACATGGATTAATCCGAGACCAAAGCCCAGCGACACCGAACGCATCGTCGAATATTTAGGATTGGCCTTCCAGGCTTCGATGATCGGCATGATCGGGAGCCCGGCACGTCGAGGAAGGATGGAAGCGAGCCAACCGAGAAGCGCCGCAGTAGTGGGTGTTAGTAAGGTTAAGTAAAAGATCGAAGCTCCGTGGCGGGGAGCCAAGTGTAAGCCGAATGCGCCGAAGTATGCGGACCAAAGGGCAAAGAGTAGCAACGCGAACAGCACTTTGAAGTCGAACCGGCGAAGTTCCCTACCTTCCGAGGTAGAGTCGCGAGGTAGGTCAGCTACCAAATGAGTCTCTTTGCGACTTATCGGCCTTGGGCGTCAGCACGCGGAGACGCGTTTTCTGCCGGCGGTGGTCCGCCCCAGATGAGTACGTCCGGGCAAAGGTCTGCGCCGTTAGGCCATACGACAGTTCCGCCTTCGACACGGACTTGAGCAAAGCTCGCAGGATCATTCCGAATTTGCTCAAAGATAGGACCTACCAAAAGATCAGCTATCTCCCGCACGACAACCGATCCATTAGTCAGCGTAAGCCTTAAGCGAAGTCCCTCCAGAGGTTCGACTTCCCGAATGCGCAACAGGTTCATGGTGCAATGCTCTAATCGAGAGGCTCAATGGTCTTAAGCATTTCACCTTGCTGAGCCAACTTCCAGTCTTGACGAAGTTCCTCGCGATGTAGGACAGCCCACTCCAAGACAAGTGCGAGAGCGCGGCGCGGCAGTTCGCCCCGAATCAATGCCAGCGTTTCAATTTCGATGAGAGCCTCATACTCACCATAGAGGGCGTGGAAGTGGGCGGGCTTGTGGTCGCTATAAAACATGCGGATTATGATTCCGAAAAAGCGACTGAGTTCCGGCATCTCCGCCTTCGTTCAGGCTACTTGCTTCGAAGCCTGTTTTAGTCGTGCAACCGTTCGTTCCTTACCCAGAACCGCGATCACCTCGTAAATCCCGGGGCTGACGGTGCCGCCCGTGAGCGCGACGCGGACCGGTTGTGCGAGCTGGCCAAGTTTCAAGCCGAACTTCGCCAATACGCGTTCGAAGCCAGCCTGAATCGATGCTTCGACAAACTCGCCATCGATGCTGTTGAGTTCGTCAGCGAGCACTATCAACGGCTCAGCAATCTCCGGCTTTAGGAATTTGGCAGCGGCTTTCGGATCGATCGTGATCGGATCGAGCAGGTAGAAGCTTGCGAACTCGACCAGCTCGACGAGGGTTTTCGCGCGCTCGCGGAGCGTCGCGATCATCTTGCTGAGCCAGGCGTCGTCGCCGGGTATCGGCCATCCGCGTTTCGCGATGAAGGGCTTGGTCTCGCGCACGAGCTGATCGAGCGGCCGCTCCTTCAAATAGTGAAAGTTCAGCCAAAGCAGCTTTTCTGCATTGAAGATGCCCGCCGATTTGCCGCAGTTGGCAAAATCGAAATAGTCGAACATCTCCTGGAGCGAGAAGATCTCCTGATCGCCGTGCGACCACCCCAGCCGCACGAGATAGTTAAGCAACGCCTCGGGAAAGTAGCCGAGATCGCGATAGGCGAAGACCGAGGTCGCGCCATGCCGCTTGGAGAGCTTCTGGCCGTCGGGCCCCATAACCATCGGCAGATGCGCATAGGCGGGCGGCGTCAGGCCAAGCGCGTAGAAGATCTGCATCTGGCGCGGCGTGTTCGGTAGATGGTCATCGCCGCGGACGACGTGCGTCATCTGGAAGTCGGCATCGTCGAGGACGGTAGCGAAGTTGTAGGTCGGCACGCCGTCGGAGCGGAAGATGATCAGGTCATCCAGTTCGGCGTTCTCGAAGATGGCCCGCCCCTTGATGAGATCGTCGACCACCGTCTGGCCGGTCTGCGGCGAGCGGAAGCGGATCGTGTAGTTCCGCCCCGCAGCTTTATCCGGTAGTGCGATATTCGGGAGATCGGCGGCTGGCGTGCGATTGCGGCATCGGCCGTCGTAGCCGGGTTTGCGATGCTCGCGCTGGGCCTGCTGGCGCATTGCGTCGAGTTCCTCGGCGGTGCAATAGCAGGGATAAGCCTTGCCCTCGCGAAGGAGTTGCAGGGCGCCCTCGCGATAGCGATCGAACCGGCTCGACTGGAAATAGCGGCGATCCGGCGGACCCTCGTCCCATTGGACGCCGAGCCATCGCAGGCTTTCGAGGATCTCGTCGAGCGATTCCTGCGTCGAGCGCTCCTGGTCGGTGTCGTCGATTCGGAGAACGAAAGCGCCCTTGTTGTGGCGGGCGAAGAGATAGGCGAAGAGTCCGGAGCGGACGTTTCCTATATGAAGAGCGCCGGTCGGGCTCGGCGCGTAGCGTGTGCGAACGGTCACGTAATGCGGTCCTTGCAGTTTAGTAATCCAGAGAATCTAGCAGGTTACTCGCCCGGATAAGAGGCAACGGCTTTTTGAATGCCGTCGGTTTCGAGAGAGGTGGCTCGGTCGAGTCCTGATACCGTCGGAAGACTTCATCGTGATCGTCAACATTGATCGGGACGATCATGGATTCGGTAATCAGCAGTTCGAGCGTTATTCGATAGCTGAGATTGATCGAGACACTGTGCAGCCCTGCGAATTTCCCCTTCAGAGCGTGCAGACGGAGGGACGGATGATGCGGATTAGCTTCAAGTAACTTCAGTGTCTTCGTGTACTGACCGGTTGCGTCGGGATGGAGCCGGAGGAAACGTGTGGCGCGCCGATTATACTGATCGGTGAAGACGAGTTTGCCACGGCATCTATTTTGCCAGCTTGGCGAGGCGCTTTAGATGCTTCTCGACGGATTCCTTGACGAAGCGGTCGGCGTCCAAAGCCGCCTTGGATTCAGCAAGGGCGGCCTCCAGTTCGCATTCGCGCAGATGAGCATACGGCTCGCGGCTCATGACCACGTACTTCATTTGGCCGCGCACCGTAACGGAGCCTCAGGCTGATCCGCAAGTGCTCGCTCGATCGCGTTCACCCCTTTAGTTTTCAAATCATTGGCTGAGATAGTGTTCATAATCGTACTATCTATCGCTCGCTCAACAGCATTCTAAAGAGCGCGATACCCGGAAGGTAAGAAGGTAACGTCGTTCACTCCCACTCGATTGTGGCGGGGGGCTTCGACGTGATGTCGTAGACGACGCGGTTGATGCCCTTGATCTCGTTGGTGATCCGCGTCGAGACGCGTGCGAGGAAAGCCGGATCGAGGCGTGCCCAATCGGCGGTCATCCCATCCTGCGACTCGACCGCGCGGATCGCAATCACGCTCTCATAGCTACGCCCGTCGCCCATCACACCGACTGTCTTTAGCGGTAGCAGCACGCCGAAGGCCTGCCATAGCGATCGTCCGAGTTTGGCGGCAGCGACTTCTTCCATCACGATAGCGTCGGCGCGGCGGAGCAGATCGAGCCGATCACGCGTGACCTCGCCGACGATACGCACGGCGAGACCAGGGCCGGGGAAAGGCTCGCGATCGACCACATCGCTGCCGAGGCCTAGTTCGCGACCGAGTTCACGGACCTCGTCTTTGAAGAGCTCGCGCAGCGGCTCAATCAGTTCGAGCTTCATCCGCTCGGGGAGCCCACCGACGTTGTGATGGCTTTTGATCACCGCCGATGGTCCTTTGAACGAAACCGATTCGATAACGTCGGGATAAAGCGTTCCCTGTCCGAGGAAGCGCGCACCGCCGATAGCGTTAGCCTCTTTCTCAAACACATCGATGAAGGTGTGGCCGATGATCCGGCGCTTCTGCTCCGGATCGATCACGCCCGCGAGACGTTCGAGGAAGAGGGCCGAAGCGTCGACGACGTCGAGGCTGATACCGAGGCGATGGGCGAATGTTTCTTCCATCCGCTCACGCTCGCCCGCACGGAGCAACGCGTTATCGACGAAGACGCATTTGAGGCGGTCGCCGATCGCGCGATAGATAAGCGCTGCCGCGACCGAGGAATCGACACCACCCGACAGGGCCATCAGGACGCGATCGTGTTCGCCGACGCGCGCGCGAATCGCAGCGACCTGGCTTTCAACGAAGCCGGTCATCGTCCAGTCGCCCCGCTCTTTGCAGATATTGAGCACGAAGTTGCGCAGCACTTGAGTTCCGCACGGCGTATGAACGACCTCGGGATGGAATTGAATACCGCGCATTCGGCCGTCGCGGGTGCGAATCGCCGCGTAGGGCGAATTGGTGCTGTGCGCGATTGCACATAGGCTCGCGGGCAGGGATTCGACGCGATCGCCGTGGGACATCCAGACCTGATGGTCGTGGCCGTCGAGACCCTCAAAAAGCGGGTCCTGCTCGTCGAGGATTAGCGTAGCTGGGCCGTACTCGCGCGCATGAGCTCCCGCACTGCTGGCGCCAAGATGTTGAGCGATAACGTACATTCCGTAGCAGATACCGAGTATCGGGCAATCGCTTTTGAGAACCTCATCGCTAATATCGGGCGCACCGGATTCGTAGAGACTCGCGGGGCCCCCCGAGAAAATTATCCCGCTCGGGCGCATCGCATGGATCTTTTCCGGCGCAAGGTTATACGGATGAATCTCGCAATAGACGTGCGCCTCGCGTACGCGGCGCGCGATCAATTGCGTGTACTGGGAACCAAAATCAAGGATGAGAATCACAGATCGGCCTTGGAAAGATTATAGCGGGGAGCGAGAAACGGCCGAAGGGCAGAGAATCGAAGGTGTCCACAGACCTACCTGGTCCTCTCCCTTATGGGAGAGGACCAAAGGAGGAAAAGAAGTTAGCTTCGAAGGGTTGCTTCGATATTCGCGCCTTCGCGTTCGCGGAAGGCGACGGCTACCGATAGCCGTTCGAGATGCTGGTCGATCAGCTTGCCGCCGAGACGAATTTTGTGTTCCTGGAAGAAGGTATTCACCTCGGCCTCGCGATCGAGCAGTCCCACGACCGCTTCGCACATCCGGGGCAGCGCGCTATCGGGGTACTTTGAGACCATCGCTTCCCAATTCTTGCGGATAAAGTCCCAAGCCTCGTAACGAACCTTCGGATTGTACAGCAGCGCATGCATCAGGAACGGGGCGTTCTGCGTCCGCACTTCGGTCCCGAGCGTCATCTCCATCGTCTGGCGCAGAACCTCCGGTACCCGGAAGTTGGCCAGCGAGAAGAGGAAGCGCTGCTCCTCCTGAGGAGTCTTGGCAGATTTGAAGTTTTGCTTGAAGTTGATGTAGCGGGTCGCGTCGCCGCTGTGGGCGAGAATCGATACCAGCGATGGTACGAGATCGCGATCGGCCTTCGACGGGTCCGCCGTCCATTCGGTGTAAAGTTCGGCCGCCTTCTTATGCACTTCAAGGTCGTCGCCCAAAGTCCCTAGCGTGCTCATCAGGGTGCCGCGGAGCTGCCGGGTGAGTTCGTCCTCACCGGCCTTCGCGACCCAGCCCAAGCGATTTGCTGCCGGACCGACCAGATTACGAACGGCCTGCGCGAGCGTCGGCCGCTGCGCATCGGTGACGATCATATCGAGATAATTGAAGGCACCGAGCAGAGCGCGCCAGACGTTGAGGTCGGTCTCATCGCGGAAGAGACGCGCCATCGCGATAAAATCGCTGAGCGGCGTGAGGCCTGCGACAGTCGAAGCCCAGGTATCGCTGACGAGGGCGAAGCGCTCAATTGCACGTAGTTCTTTAAGATTTGCGGTCACGGAACGCAGCAGATCGGCCGAGTAACGAACGCGGAAGAAGCCGCTGCTGTTCTCGTTCACCAGCACCCAATTAAGCTTGCCCGGTAGTTCCAGCGTGGTCTCATTGCCGGTCAGCAATACGCGATGGGTTGAGACGCCCTTGTCGGTGCCGACGCGCACGATAATCGGCACATGCCAAAGCTGCTCCTCGGGCTTCTCGGGCGGCGCATAGAAGAAGCGGCGCTGGCTAAGTTTCAGAGTTCGGCCATCGGCGGAGGCGCTCACGCTGACCAGCGGGAAACCCTGCTGGAAAATCCAGGTATCCATCATCGAGCGGACGGGCTGCTTGGTCGATTCCTGTAGCGCGTCCCAGAGGTCGCCCGTCTCGGTGTTGTCGTATTGATGGCGCTTGAGGTAGAGCGCGATACCTTTGCGGAACTCTTCGGCGCCGAGATACTGCTCGAGCATCCGGAGCACTGACGCACCCTTTTCGTAGGTGAGCACGTCGAACATTGAGCGGCAGTCCTCGGGGCTGAGGACGGTGAACTCGATTGAGCGGGTGCTCTTCAGCGCATCGATCGCCATCGCGGCCGAGCGCGAAACGCCGAAGCTATCCCAGCGCTTCCAATTCGGCTTCCACGCATCGACGACCAACATCTCCATGAAGGTGGCGAAGGCTTCGTTCAACCAGATGCCGTTCCACCAGCGCATCGTGACGAGGTCGCCGAACCACATGTGAGCGTTTTCGTGCGAAACGACGTCCGCGACGCGCTCCAGTTCCTGGCGCGAGGCGGTTTTCTCATCGGCAAGGAGCGCAGTTTCGCGGAAAGTGATCGCGCCGAGATTTTCCATCGCACCGGCCGCGAAGTCAGGAATCGCGATCAGATCGAGCTTGTCGCCGGGATAGGGAATCTCGTAGTAGTTCGCGAACCACTTGAGCGAGAAGGCTCCGATTTCGGCCGCCCACGGCGTCAGGGCTTGCTTGCCGGGAACATGGATAACGCGGAGCGGTGTGCCCGCGTCGAAGGTGCGTGTCGTCTCGAACTCGCCGACGATAAAGGCGAGCAGATAGGTCGACATCTTGATCGTATCTTTGAAGACGACTTCTTTTTTGCCGCCGCCAATTGTGCGCTCGCTCTCCTGGCCTGCGTTCGAAAAGGCTTGCAGGTTTTCGTCGACGACGAGCGTGACTTTGTAGACGGCCTTCAGTGCGGGCTCATCCCAGCAGGGGAAGGCGCGGCGAGCGTCGGTCGCTTCGAACTGAGTTGTCGCCAGCGTATGGCTCTTGCCGGCGCTATCGGTGTATTGGCTGCGATAGAAGCCGTGGAGCTTGTCGTTCAGGATTCCGCGGAACTTGATCCGCAAGGTCCAGTTACCAGGCGTGAGGGCTTCCGGGAACGTCATCTTGGCGCGCTCGCGTTCCGGTTCGAGTTCGATCTTGGTCGCACGGAGGCTCTTCGAGCCTTGTTCGGCAACGGCTTCATCGAGTTCGAGTTCAAGCGCATTGAGGACGACTTCGTTGGTCGCCGTATGCACCTTAACGGCGACGGTCTCTTCGCCGGCGAAAGTGAAGGCCGTGAGGTCCGGCGTCAGCTTTAGATCGTAACGATCGGGCGTGACAGAGGAGGGCAGACGGTATTCGAGTGCTTTGTCAGCGCTGATCGACGTTTCCTGATCAAACATCGGTATTCCTTCCTTGGATAGCTCGCGGATGATCGGGATCGCTCCGCACGCCGCAATTTAATCGCAAAATGGGGTCTGAGGCGAGTTAGTAAGGGCTCGCAGCCGTGCATTGGGGTCGGACCTAACCCCCAACCCCTTTCCTAAAGGGAAGGGGAGCACCGGTGTGTGGCGAGCTAGCAAGGTTGGCGAAGTTAATGAGCTGTACGCCTGCTTCATCGAAGGCGGTCCGGAGGTGTGGGTCGGTGAGGATCGCTACTTCGAGCTGGGCTTCGGCCGACGGGGGGGTGCCGCCGATATCCATCGCCGGATGGAAATAGATCTCGGTGATACCGGGTTGGAGGCGCGGAATCAGGCCTGCCACGTACGCTTCGGATAGATGGCCGCTCTGATGGAGTCCGAAGAGCCAATTAGTCGAGCGCACGCCCGCGGCATCGAGCATCTTGCGGGTCCGACGCGAGAGCGCGCGGAAGATCACGTTTTCGACCAGCTTGCGCGCCGCATTATCGTGGGCGAGCGCCAGCGTCGAGAAGACCGACTCGCGCGGTAGCCGGACGCACGGAACGCGGTATTCGCGAATCAGCTCGATCAGGATATCGGCGACTACCGGATGGACATGGAAGTTCAGATGGCCATCGATGTGATTTAGATAGCCGACCAGTTGCAGATGGCGCTCGATCTGGGCGCGCATCTCGTCGCGCAGGGCCGAATGAATCTTGCGATTGAAGTAGTAGCGCATCCCGGCGGTCACTGGGCTGTATGAGAAATCACCGCTCGCATTCGTGATGCCGACGAGCTTCGTAGGATCGAGTGTGCTGGAGCCGTGGCAGACCACGAGATGGAGTCCCACATCGAGCGTAGGTGTATCGCGGGCGATCGCGGCCGCCTCCTCGGCAGCAGCTCCAGCGACCATCAGGCTCGTGCCGGTCAGGATGCCCTCGCGATGCGCTTTCAGAATTCCGGCATTGACCTCGCGCGAAAGCCCGAAGTCGTCGGCGGAGATGATGGCTGAGCGATTCGCTGAAGAGGACATCTGCGCGATTCTCTCCGAATTGAGTACGCAAGCAAAGTCTCGATAGACAGGCGCGAGTAGGAACGATTAGAGCAGGCGTAGGAGTAGTGGAGGGGGCGAAATAAAGCGGTCTTGAGACCACAGCGCGTCGCATCGGATCTGTTACCATATGCTGCTTTTTAGTTGTCAGACCGCTATGAAGTGTGCGAGGCTACTGTAGCTCGCAGGATAGTGATTACGACTCGAAGGAGGCAGGAAATCCGATGCGCAAGATGATCTTGATATTGGCGACAGCACTGGCCCTGGCACCGATGGTTATTTCCGTCGCTAAGGCAGATGACAAGGCCGACGTCGTCACGACCGTGAAGCAAGCCCTCTCCAACATCAACAATGGCGACAAGGGTGCATTCACAGCGGCCTGCGCCTCGCAAACTATCGTTATCGACGACTTTCCGCCACATGTGTGGCAAGGTGCGACCGCGTGCGCAGATTGGTGGAAGGATAATGATGCTCTCAACAAGAAGAGCGGGATAACTGACTTCAAAGGAACACTTGGTGAACCCAAGCACATCGAGATAAGCGGAGACCGAGCGTACGTTGTGATGCCAGTAACAATCTCCTACAAGCAGAATGGGAAACCGATGAAAGAGGCGGGCGGTGTTTGGACACTGGTGTTATAAAAGGGCTCCGGCGGCTGGCTGATAGCAGGTGCCGGGTATGCCCAAGGGCGTGTGGGGAAAGCTTAACTTCAGCCTCAGTATTTTGGCGGCGCGGCGACTTAGCTCGCGCCGCGCTTTTTTTCGTTTGCTCAGAGGATGTGCGGCTGGGTGCCGCTAGAATCAGATCGACGGAGCGCGTTCGGCGGTGACGATGTAAGATAAACTTATGATTCTTGTCTTCTGTGCTTTTGGAGCCGAGTACGGACCGCTACGCGCGCGACTGCAAAACCCGCGCGCGCTTGAACATAAGTCGATTCGTGGTTCGCACGGAAAACTCGGTAAGTCGCCCACCAGTGTTGTCGTATCGGGGGTCGGTATCCGTCGCGCCCGGCAGACCGCAGCGACGGCCCTCGACGAATTGCCGAGTGTTCAAGGCGTGATTATCACCGGAGTCGCGGGTGGCCTTCACGGCGACCTCAGGATCGGCGATCTCGTAATTGCCGAGCGCCTAATGATGCGGCGCGAAGATGATTTTGTCGCAGCTCACACCATCGAAATTGCCGAACCGCGCATCAACCAGCTTGCGAAGGCGCTGTCCGGCAAGGGGATTAAGCATCAACGCGGCACGATGCTGACGTCACGGCGAGCTATCGCAAGCGCGGCCGATAAGCGCAAGGCGCACGCGGAGTTGGGCGCAATTTCTGTCGATATGGAGAGCGCAGTGATCGCGCAAGAAGCCTCGCTTCGGGATATTCCTTTCGTATGCCTGCGCACGATCATGGACACGGCCGACCAGAGCCTGGAAGGTGCGATGCTGGCCGATGAAAACGGCAAGGTTCGAATCGGAGCCGCGGCGCGCGCGCTTATCACCAATCCGCGCTTGGTTCCGGCTTCAATTCGACTGATGCGTAACCTTCGCGCGGCTACGGCCTCGATGGCCGCGGCGGTTGAGGCCGTTCTCAACGGCGACTAGCGCAGGGCGGAGGACCCCCGCCGGCGCACGGCATGAATGCGGCGCTCGCCCATTACCTCGTCCGGTAGAGAAATCTTGTCGTAAGGAAAATCCGTGAGATGAGCGGTAATGGCGATCGCATCGCCGTAGCTCTCCCGTCGGGTGACGATATGCACAACCATTGTTACGAACGGCAGATGGATAAACAGGGCCGCCCAGGCGACTTGCCCCGCTCCGATGTGAAACAGCATCGTGATGGTGAAAGTCACGATCCCAAAGTACAGCCCCGGACCGAGCAACGCGCGTGAGGGAAAGGCCGGCGACATGCCGTAGGGCCGCTCAGTCCCGCGATTCAGCCGCGCGTCGAGCCACTGGAAAAGGGCGATCCCGATGAGTCCGAGGAAGTACCATCCGAGGTAGTTGCTAATCGGCACGCCGAAGTGTGGTCCCGGTGGGTCGTACCAGAAGATCCGCCCGAGGAACCATCGATCGCCCATCACGCTCAAGGGGTCGGCTACCCAATCGACCATCGTCATGAAGAGTGCTGCCATGAACCAAACGCGCGGCGAACGGCGGATGGCTCGCGTCTCGAGCAGTTTAAGATCGACCCCATCGCGATAGAGCGGAGCGGAAATCAACAGGGCCAGGGTGTAACTCGCAAACGTAAGGAAGGTGAACGAGAGCGAGTCAAAGAAGGGCACTCCAGCGATCCAGATTTCACGGTCGCGCGTGGGCGCTTCGATGTAGTGATATAGACCAAAGGGGAAGCCGTTATGGACTGAGCTCCACTCGCAGGCAAAAGCCGCGAGGTAGGTCAGAATCAGAAAGACGAGGGACGTGCGCAGGCCATAATTGACGATCGCGATCAAAAGAAAGGCAGCGAGGAAGACGAAAACGTAGGGGCGCAGCGCGATAGTCGAGAGCAGCAGATGCATCGTAATTAGGCCGCGGCTCGAGCGAGGCCAATCTGACGGAAAAAGTTGATCGCGCGCATCAGCCCTTCATCGAGTGAGCCGGGGGTGTAACCGAGTTCGCGTTGCGCTTTCGAGGAATCGAAAAACATTTTTTTGCGCGCCATCCGGACTTCGGTCAGGCTCGCGCGTGGCGGTCGATGGGTCACTACGCGAGCGACAGCCTCGGCACCGAGGGCGAAGCCATAGGCAACTGCATACGGAATACGTATGCGCGGTGCCGCCAGCCCCGACAGGCCGGATAGCCGTTGCAGCATCTCAGCCAGCGTCAGGTTGTTTCCGCCGAGAATATATTTCTCGCCGATACGGCCGCGCTCGGCGGCGAGTAGATGACCCCGGGCCACATCCTCGACTGGGGCCAGATTCAAACCAGTCTCGATATAGGCCGGCAATTTGCGATTGAGAAAATCCGCGATGATACGGCCGGTCGGCGTTGGCTTGAAATCGCCGGGACCAATAGGCGTTGAGGGATTCACGATCACTATCGGAACGCCTTCGGAGACGGCGCGAAGCGCTTCCTGTTCGGCGAGAAACTTCGAGCGCTTGTAGGGGCCCACCATATCATCGAGCGTTACTGGAACGTCCTCGCTGCCGATTCCGCCCGGACAGATCCCTAATGCTCCGACCGTGCTTGTGTGGATGAGTCGGCGAACGTCGGCAGCTTTTGCCGCCGCAATTACGTTGCGGGTGCCGTCGACATTGGCCGCGTACATCGGCGCTGGATCGCGCACCCACAGCCGATAGTCGGCGGCGACATGGTAAATCTCTTCGCATCCGCGCGCGGCTTCACGAATCGCGCCAGCATCACGCAGATCTCCGACGTAAGGTTCATAGTCGAGACCCTCAAGACCACGCAGGTCAGCGTTGCGGCGGATGAAACATCGCACTCGGGCACCCTGAGCGATCAACTCACGCGCTACATGGCATCCGACGAAGCCGTTGGCGCCTGTGACGAGCGCAGTCTTGGTGCCCATCGCGCGAATCTACGCTCCGACCTTATCGATGATCATCTTGGCGGCGCGATTACCGGAGACGACCGCGCTCTCGATCGTCGCCGGTAAACCGGTCTGCGTCCAATCGCCCGCGAGGAAAAGGTTCGGAATCGATGTCGTCACGTTCGGCCGGAGCGCGTCGGACGCAGGATCGATCCCGATTGTTGCCTGCTTCTCCTTGATCACAAGAGCTTTGGCGACCTTGGCCTGACGAGATGCAGGAATCATCGCACGCAAGTCCCGCAGAACTATTTCGACCAGATCGTTGCTCGACTGATCAACCAGATCGCGCGCGCCGCTAATCACGAAGCTGAGATAGCCCGACTTCTCATCGCTGTTCTGCGCGAATATCCGCCGCTTATTGAACAGCCACTGAGTCTGGGTGCCGATAAAGCCGATAAAGGCAGCACGCGTGATTTCGCGATCGAGCCATACATGTGCGCAGATAATCGGCGAGCCTTTCAATTCGCCCAGGCCGCGAAACGCCGGGTCGGCGGTCGCCCCTTCCGGCAGCATCGCCAGTAAACGGTCGGGCGTGACTGCCGAGATAAAATTAGAGGCACGAAGTCCGCGACCATCACGCAGACGCACCGTACCAATCCGTCCCTCATCGTCGAGCTCGAAGCGTTCGACAATCGCGCGGCAGGCTACTACGCCATCATTGCGCTCGATAATTTTCTCGGAAGCTCCGCAATAAAGATCGCTCAGACCAACCGTCGAATAGAGGAAAGCCGAGTCAGACCGGCGCGAAAAGAAAGCACGCTTGAGGACCTCCGCAAGCAGCATCGCTGAGGCCGCCTCCGGACTTTCGTTGAGAGTCGCCAGGACCAGCGGATACCAAAACGATTGGCGTGCCTTCTCGCTCTGACGGCTCTGATTCATAAACTCGGCGACCGTCATCTGTCGCAGGCGAGCCCGTCCGAAACGCCGGAGGTACATCAGGCGCAGCCCGGCGCGCAGCAGACTAACCCGCTCGGCAAGCGTGAGATGTTGATAGCGGAAGAGCGCGCCCGTCATATGAAAAGGGCCGGGCAGCCGCGCGGTTTTCAGCACGCCGCGCTGGCCCGGTCCCGCAAGCATCTCGATTTCGAGATCGCGATGCGCCACCAGCCGATCACGTGTTCCGATCGTTTTGAGAAACGCGAGCGTTTCGTGATAGCAGCCCATCAGGACATGCTGGCCGTTGTCGATGAAATCGTCGCCGTCGGATTGGGTGAACGAGTAGGCGCGACCGCCAAGATGCGGTTTGGCTTCAAGCAAAGCGACGCGAAAGCCGCGCTGCGCGAGCGCGACGCCGGCGCTCAATCCAGCGAAGCCGCCGCCGATAATTGCAACGTCTTTGGCCTCGACTGCCAAGTAATCAGCTCGCGCGGGCGAAGCGCGCACCCGCCCATGCGCGACCCACGAGATAGATTTTGCGCGTCGCAGAGACGCTCAACCGCCCGTCAAAGACGCGATAGCCAGATCGCTCAATGCGTTCAAGCAAAGCCGAGTAGATAAGTCGCATTCCCTCCGCCGCGAGCATCGAATGGCGATCCTCCGGTGCGAGGGCCTCATCAGCCTGGCGATAGAAATCACGAGCGCGCGCCGCCTCGAATTCCATCAAGCGGTTGAATCCGGGTGTGTACGCGGATTTGAGAATCTCTCCCTCGGTCACGCCGAAGCGACTGAGATCCTCCAGCGGCAGGTAGATCCGATTACGCTCCGCATCTTCCTTAACGTCGCGAATGATATTGGTCAGCTGAAACGCGATCCCGAGCTTTTCGGCGTAAACTTTCGTCGCTGGATTCCGATACCCGAAAATCTCGATACAGATAAGCCCGACTGCCGACGCGACGCGATAGCAGTAGAGCCGCAATTCATCGAAGGTCGCGTAACGCCGGCGCGAGAGGTCCATCTCGACCCCGTCGATAACTTCCTGAAAGTACTGCTGTGGAATGTTGAAACGCTGAACACCGTCGGCGAGTGCGAGTGAGACGGGCCTTAATTTTGACCGCTCGTCGCAGACTCCGCCGCCCCCCGCCGTGCCTGCGTAAACTTTGTTCAGCTCTTCGCGCCATCGAGCGAGCAGTTCAGCTGGTTCAACCTTGCCATCAGCCTCATCAGCTATATCGTCGATGAGGCGACAGAAAGCATAGACCGCATACAGGGCGCGACGTCGCGGCGCCGGTAACAGCATGAACGCGTAGAAAAAATTTGATGAAGCTTGCCGCGTGACGCGTGCGCATCGTGCGTAGGCCGCTTCGAGTGCATCAGCCGATCCTGCCACAGCCACATCCTCAGGCGGCGAGCCGCCCCCGTAAAGCATTCCATCCCAGGCGCAAATAGTCGAGCTTGGTGAGCTCGGGGCGCTGGCGAAAAACGTCGTAACCTACGCGCTCGATTGCCCGCAGGATAGCGAGACCACCGCCCGCGAACATCAGGATATCGCGACGCAGGCGGCGATCGACCAGTTGACGCAGCGCGGCTCCTCGCTCCAGCAGGTCGCGCGCATAGGCGACTTCGTGCTTCATCAGCGCAAGGAACTTTGCATCGATTGTGGCCGCATCGAGTTGTACAGGATCGACACCGAAGCGCTCCATGTCGTGGCGCGGCAGGTAGATTCGGCCTTTACCGCGATCGACGGCGATATCCTGCCAGAAGTTCGCAAACTGCAATCCGGTGCATACGAGGTCCGACAGATGCTGCCGCTCTTCGTCGCGGTAACCGAACAGGTAGAGCACGAGACGCCCGACCGGGTTCGCCGAATAGCGCGCATACTCGTGGAGATCTTCGATTGTGTCGAAGCCCTGGAAGTTAACGTCGCTGCGAAAGGCGCGCAGCAGGTCGGCAAAGGGCCCGCGCGGGATAGAAAACTTCTGCGCCGTATCCGCCAACGCGACCATCACCGGATGATGCGGCGTGCCGGCATAGGCCAGATCGAGTTCGTGCTCCCATTCGTCGAGCTTGGCGAGGCTCTTCTCCTCGTCGGCGAAATCGTCGGCGATACGTGCATAAGCATAGATAGCATGCATATGCGGACGCATCGCGCGCGGCATCAGCCACGAAGCGATCGTGAAATTTTCGTAATGCGTGGTCGCGATTCGGGTGCAATAGGCGTACGCCTCGGCGAGGTCGGTGGTCGGCGCAGCCTGAGAAGCCGACGCTTCAAAAGTTGCTGACGCGATCTGCTCTTCGGCCTGAGCCATCTCGTGGAATTAGTTGGCGGCGATTCGTTCGCGCGCCGCTGCACGGGCCCAGCCGTCAGTGTCGAGCAGGTCTTCGAGGCTTCGTGCCGGAAGATTATCGTGCCGTTCCATCACCGCTTCGATATGGCGCGGTATATCTACGAACTTCGTCCGGCCCGCCAGAAAAGCTGCGACCAACTCCTCATTCGCGGCGTTGAGGCAGGCAGGCATCGTGCCGGATGCTGCGAGCGCGTCGAAAGCGAGCCGTAAACAGGGGAAGCGATCGGTATCGGGCTCCTCGAAGGTCAGCGAGCCGCATTCGATCAACGAAAGTGTCTTCAAATAGCTCAGCGGCAGGCGCTCAGGATAGGCGAGGGCAAACGCCACCGGGATCGCCATGTCAGGCACGGCCATCTGAGCGATCACCGAGCCATCGATCATCTCGGCCATCGAATGGACTACGCTTTGCGGATGGATGACGACGTTTATCTGCGACGACGGCACATCGAAGAGCCAGCGTGCTTCGATTACTTCGAGTCCCTTGTTCATCAGGGTAGCGGAGTCGATCGTAATCTTGTTGCCCATTCGCCACGTCGGATGGTTGAGCGCATCCTGAATCGTGATCGAGCGAAAGCGCTCCGAAGGCCATGAGCGGAAAGGCCCCCCCGATGCGGTCAGGATAATCCGTTTGAGTGCGCTACGCGGCTTGCCCTCCAGGCACTGGAAGATGGCGTTATGCTCACTGTCGACCGGCAGCAGACGCACCCCGTTTTCCTGCACCGCGCGCGTGATCAATTCGCCCGCGATAACGAGGACTTCCTTGTTGGCGAACGCGATATCCTTGCCCGCCTTGATCGCCGCCAGAGTGGGACGTAGCCCCAGCGCTCCGACCATCGCGGACATCACGAGCTTGGTTTCCGGATGCGTTGCGACTGCAATGGCGCCTTCGGCGCCATGCAGGATAGTGGGCTTCTCGGGCGCGATTCGCTCGGCGAGTTCCTTTGCGAGCTCGGGCGTTTCGACCGATACAAGCTCCGGCTTGAAACTGCGAATCTGTTCGGCGAGCCGTTCCAGATTGCGGCCAGCCGCCATCGCGACAATACGAAAGCGGTCGGGAAAGCGGCTTACGACATCGAGCGTCGTAACTCCGACCGAGCCGGTGGAACCAAGAACCGCGATCGCTTTCATGCTCGGCCTCTTAGGCAGCGGTGGCCCGACCCGCGAGCCGGCTGCGGAAACGTCCGAGGGCCATGAGCGGAAAGTAATGCGCATACATGTGGTAGCGCAGGTAGAAATGATTCGGGAATCCGGTGCCGGTGAATTCGTTATCAACCCAGCGACCGGCTTCATTTTGATTGTCAAACAGCCACGAGACGCCCCGCATCGCGTGGTTGCTAATTTCGTCTTCGGCGGCGAGCAGTCCGATCAACGCCCATGCGGTCTGCGAGGGGGTGCTGTTGCCTTTGCCCTTCAATGCGGGGTCCTTGTCGGTGAGGCAGCTTTCGCCCCATCCACCGTCGGTGTTTTGCACTGACTTCAACCACATTGCCGCGCGCTTAATCCACGGCTCGTTCACATCGACGCCGATCGCACGCAAGCCGGACAAGGCCGAGAAAGTCCCGTAGATATAGCTGACGCCCCAGCGTCCCCACCAAGAGCCATCCGCCTTCTGATTCTTTTTAAGCCACGCGATGGCACGCCGCGCCACCGGATGATCGGAGCGGTAGCCGACCGTGGCCATCATCTCGAGCACCCGTCCGGTCAGGTCAGCGCAGGTCGTGTCGATCGCTGCTTCGACATCGGCGAAGGGCGCGTCGTTCAACCAATTCGAGTCGTTATCGACATCGAAGGCCGCAAAGCCACCGTCACTCGATTGCATGCCCATGACCCAGTTGGCGCCAAGCCTCACCGCCTTCTCGCGTGCTACAGGATCGCCGTTTTGCGCCGCAGCCAGCACCATCAGGATAACGGCCGAATCGTCGACATCGGGATACCAGTCATTAAAGAATTCGAAGGCCCAGCCGCCCGGTTCCAGTTCGGGCCGCTTAATCGACCAATCACCCTTCTTGAAGATCTGATGATCGATCAGCCACTTTGCCGACTCGCGGATCGCCGGATGGTCCGGGGCGATCCCAGAGTCGAGCAGAGCTTTCGCGGCTAGAGCGGTATCCCAGTTGGGCGACACGCACGGCTGATAAAGAATCGAGTCGCCCTGATCCCAAATCAACTCGCGCACGGCTTCGAAGGCCTTGAGAATCACCGGATGGTCGTTGCGATAGCCCAGTCCCTTCAGTGCCATCGGCGAGAGCAGGTAGCAGGGCTGGATTCCGCCCCACGAACCGTTGGCATCCTGATGTTCCAGGATCCAGTTCTCGGCGTAGCGGACTGCACGCGTGCGCAGCGACTTCAACGGATGTTTGTCATACGCGCGCAGGACTTTATCCGCGATCTTCAGTGCATTGCGCAGCGAGATGAGTCTCTTGCTCGGGCGCGAGGCGAATTTCGTGAAGTGGGGCGGCTGAATATAGAGTTCCAGCACCCCATCGCGCCAATCGACCGGCACAACCGGCTTCTGCGACTGCAGTGTCATGAGCGCGAACAACGTGCCGCGTGCCCATGACGAAAGCTCGTACATGTTGACGAAGAACCGGTTGGGGAAGAGCGTGATCTCGATGGGCATCGCAGGGGTCGCATCCCACGGCACCTGGTTCATCGCAGCCAGATAGAAGCGTGCGAGCGTTCCTGCGTTGCCGATACCGCCTTGCGACAGAATGAATCGACGCGCGCGCATCATGGGCTCGTCGCCGGCGCGCATCCCGGTCAGCTTCAGAGCGAAGTAAGTCTCGATACTCGTCGACAGATGGCCCGGTCCGCCCGGGAACAGCGTCCACGAGCCGTCGGGCAACTGGCTATCGAGAAGCAGCTTCTTAAGTTGTGCTTCGGTCTCCGAGTCGAGGGGCCGCTCCATGAAGCGGTTGAAGATGATGTACTCGGCATTCATCTCGGCATTAGCTTCGAGCGCGCCTTGCCAGTAGCCCTCCGGATGTTGCTCGCGAATCAGTGCCTGCTGCGCCCGTTCGATCGTGAAATCAACCTTCGCGCTAAACTCGTCGCGCGAATTCGCTACGGCCGCCGGTTGTCCGCCTATCGCCTCAGACATCTGATCCATCTTCAACAAATACCTCTTTGGAAAATCCCCACCGCTCAGGGCAGCACTGCACATTTGAGCGCTTCGCCACGTTCCAGCAGGGCGAAGACCTCGCCCAGCTCGGCAAGCGAGCGTTGCGCGTTGATTATTCTTCCAGCTCCGAGCCGTCCCGCGCACAACAGATCGCGCGCGGCTCGCACATCGCGCGGCCGATAATGAAACGGCGCTAGCAACGTGAGATTGTCGTAATGCATCCGGCGCGTATCGACCGAGAGCGAGGTATTCACCGGGCATCCGCCGAAGAAGACCACGCGGCCACCACGACGCACCCGTGCGAAGGCATCAGCCCATCCGTCGACCTGGCCGGTGCATTCGATTACCAGATCAGGCCCAAAACCGCCATTCAGTGAGGCGATCGCCTCGGCGATATCGGTTTTACGCACATCGAAAACGCGGTCCGCGCCAAGATGTCCCGCCCAGTCCAGCCGATCAGTGTTGCGACCGGCAACGCATACTTCGCGCACGCCCGCAGCCTTCAGCACCATCGTATGCAGCAGCCCAAAGGCTCCGGGCCCGACGATTAGAACCGACTCGAAAGCTTCCGGTTGCGCCATCGCCAGCGCATGAACTACGCACGAGAGCGGCTCCAGCAGTGCGGCTTCGCGAAACGACAGATCGGGAGGCTTGATGAAAGCGTTCTGTGCGACTACGTGAGCGCCGATGATCAGGTAATCCGCGTAGCTACCCAGGATCATCCGCCCGATCGCATCCGCGCAGAGATTCTCTTGCCCGCGCGAGCAATAGAAACAATTGCCACACGGTGCAGTTGGCGCCGCCATCACAGCATCGCCCTCGCGAAACTTGGCGACGCCTTCGCCTACTTCGGCCACGATGCCGGAGAACTCATGGCCGATCGGCGCTGGCATCGGGAATAGAGGATGGCCACGGCGGAACGACTTTAAATCGGTGCCGCAACTCAGTGCGCATTCGACCTTGAGCAGGAGTTCGCCCGGCCCCGGATGGGGAGTCGTAATCTCGCGCACTTCGAGATGGCGCGGTTCGA
>Ga0335069_10000546_pt1 | contig 63780 bp, 55 predicted proteins | sample Lox_Sample_11_FD_206714 | JGI IMG/M metagenome (GOLD analysis project Ga0335069, IMG submission 206714) | Soil microbial communities from Loxahatchee National Wildlife Refuge, Florida, United States - Lox_Sample_1.1 | ecosystem: Environmental > Terrestrial > Soil > Wetlands | place: USA... | reverse complement strand
GCATCTACACGCCCGGACCAGTCCCTACGACCGGCCCCGGCAACATCGTGCAGAATCAGTCGACGTTCCAGTACGGAGCCGGCGGCCAGACCGTGAGCGGCACGACCTATCAGGCCGGCATCCAGCAGAGCCGCACCTACAACAACACGGTCTTCGACGCGTATAATCCCTACTATCTCGCAACGTTGAACCTGGCCGTGACGCAGCCGCTGCTCAAGAACCTCGGCATGAACGCGGCGAAGCGCCGCCTCAAGCTCGCCGTGGTCAACGCCGACGCGGACTCCGCGCAGGCGCTCATCGATACCTCGAACACGATATCCGAGGTCGACGACACCTACTGGAACCTCGTCGCCGCCTGGCGCAACGTCGCGATTCAAGAAGACGCGCTCAAAGAGGCGGTCGAGCAGCAGCAGAGCAACGTACGCCTCGCCAAGCGCGGCGCTGCGGCGCCGATCGACGCGATCGAATCGGAGACGCAGGTCGCGAACTTCCAAGACGCCGTCTACTCGGCATTTCAGAACGTCTCGCTCTTGCAGAATCAGCTCAAGAGCCTCGTCGTCTCGGATGCCGGCGATCCGATCTGGCGCGCGAACCTCGTGCCGACCTCGTCGGTGCAAGCGTTGCCGACCGCGTCGGATCTCGCGACGATCGTCGCAGAGGGCGAGCGCAATCGTCCCGAGGTTCGTCAGGCCGAGGACAAGCGGCTCGAGGCCGACCTCGACCGCGCCTACGCCAAGAGCGAATCGCTGCCGCAGGCCGACGTGCAGGTGCAGTATCTCAGCAACGGCTTCGCCGGAATTCTCGCGCCGACGCCGGCCTTCTTGAGCAACGTCTGCACGTCGCAAGGCCTTCCGGCCTGTCCGACGCCGCCGCCGGAGACGCAAGGAAAGATGGCCTTCGCATATCACAACATGTGGGCGGCCTACTTCCCGACCTTCAACATTGCGTTCATCGTCGGCTATCCCATACAGGGCAATCTCGCGCGCGGCATGCGCGGCGTCGCCTCGGAAGAGGCCCGCCAGGCGAAGATTCTCATGCAGGGCGTCGCCGAGCGGATCGGCGCCGAGGCGCGCAACGCGCTGCAGAGTTATCAGTCGAGTCTCTCGCGCCTCGCCGCGGCGAAGAAGTCGCGCGAGTCGGCCGACGCCGTCTATGCGAGCGAGGTGCGCAAGTTTCACGCCGGCGCCTCGACGACGTTTCTCGTGTTGCAGCGTCAGGTGCAGCTCGAGCAGGCGCGCGGCCTCGAGCTGCAGGCGCAGACCGACCTCAATAAATCGGTCGTCGAGCTGCAGCGCGTCGACGGCTCGATTCTGAGCACCAACGGGGTCAATCTGCAAACCATCGGCACCGAGGCGCTCGCGCGCTGACGCAGGACGTGAGAGTGCGCACGCTTCCGGCGATCCTCGCGATCGCCGCCGTCCTGCTCGCCGCGCTGCCGGTGCAGCGCGGTTCGGCGCAGACGCCGCAGCCGGCGCCGAGCATGGCCGAGATCGTCGGCGTGACGCAGAAGCCGTTCGTCGGCATCGCGCTGCAGGACGCGGTCGCGATGGCGCTGCTGAAGAATCCAAGCCTCGGCGTCTCGGCTTCGAACGTGCGGATCGCGCGATACCGGATCGTCGAGGCGAAAGCGAACTTCGACGTGCAGCTCAAGCTCGAGCCGTCGTCGAGCTTCTCGGTGACGCCGCCCGAGAACGTCTTCTTCGCCGGTCCGGGAAGCCCCGGGCTCTATCAGTGCTACAACGAGTTCACCGGGCAGTACTATACCTGCTCGACGCAAGGCCCCGGCAACATCATCCAGCACCAATCGTCGTTTCAGTACGGCATCACGGGCCAGAGCGTCAACGGCACGAGCTATGCCGCGGGCATCGTGCAGACGCGCACGTACAACAACACGCTGATCAACACGTTCAACCCGACGTATCAGGCCTCGCTGAGCCTCTCCGTCACGCAGCCGCTGCTGCGCAACCTCGGCATGAACACCGTCAAGCGCCAGTTGAAGCTCTCGACGATCGACGCCGACAGCAACGAGGCGCAGGCGCTCGTCGATGCCTCGAACACGATCTCGCAGGTCGAGGACTCGTATTGGAACCTCGTCGCGGCCTGGCGCGCGGTCGCGATTCAAGAAGAGGCGCTCAAGGAAGCATCCGATCAAGAGCGCAGCGTCGCTCGCCTCGCCAAACGCGGCGCGGCCCCGCCGGTCGGGGTCGTCGAGGTTCAGGCGCAGGTCGCGAAGTTTCAGGCCGGCGTCTTCTCGGCGATCCAGACCGTCTCGCAACTGCAGATCCAGCTCAAAAGCCTGATCGTCGCCGACCCGAAGGATCCGATCTGGAACGCGAACCTCGTGCCGTCGTCGCCGGTGCAGGAGCTGCCGGCCGCCGGCGATCTCGCGGCGATCGTCGCGCAGGCGCAGCGCAATCGGCCGGAGGTGCGTCAAGCGTACGACGTGCGCCGGCAAGCCGACGTCGATCGCGCCTACGCGAAGAACCAAGCGCTTCCGCAAGGGGACCTCCAGATTCTCTACATGAGCAACGGCTTCGCCGGGCTGCTCGCGCCGATTCCGCACTTCGAGCAGTTGAGCTGCAACCTGCCGAATCTCGGATGCCCGACGCCGCCGCCGGAGACGCAAGGCACGATGGCCTACGCCTATCACAATCTCTGGGCGGCGCGCTACCCGACGTTCAACGTCTCGTTCGTCTTCAACATACCGATCGAGAACAACGTTGCTCGCGGCCTGGCGCACACCGCCGACGAAGAAGAAGATCAAGCCGCGATCCAGATGCAGAACGTGAACCAGCGCATCGGATCCGAGGCGAACGACGCGCTGCAAGCCTACCAGTCGGCGCTCTCGCGGCTCTACGCGGGGAGCAAGGCGCGCGAGGCTGCCGAGGCCGTCTACGCAAGCGAAGTGCGCCGTTTTCACAACGGCACGTCGACGACGTTCCTCGTGCTGCAGCGTCAGGTCGAGCTCGAAGAGGCGCGCGGGCGCGAGCTCCAGGCGCAGACCGATCTCAACAAGGCCGTCGTCGAGCTCCAGCGCGTCGAGGGAACGATTCTCTCGGCGAACGGCGTCGACATCGAAAAGCTCGGGACGAAAACCCTAGCCCACTAGATCGCCGTAGGCTATCGTGCCTTCAGCGTCCCCGCGGCGAGCTCGTCCACCATCCAGAGCAGGCGCCCGGAGACCGGCGCGACGATCTGCGCCGGGTATTTCACCGGATCGCGCGGACCCTCGAGCACGGTCGCGAGTATCTGCGCTTTCTCGGCGCCTTCGACCGCGAAGACGACCGCGCGCGCGCGGTTGATCACCGCCGGCGTGATCGTGACGCGCCACATCATCTGCGATTGCGCGTAGACCGCGCGGACGAGCGCTGCGTCGTCGGTATCCGGCGGCGTTCCGGGAAAGAGCGACGCGGTATGCCCGTCGGATCCGAGCCCGAGCATGATGAGATCGAACTCCGGCCGGTCGCCGAGATCGGTGCGCAAGACCGAGGCGTACTCGTTTGCGGCCAGGCCCGGATCGATCTCGCCGGCGATGCGGTGCACGTTCGCAGCCGGGATCGGCACGGAATCGAGGAACGCCTTGCGCGCCATGCGGTAGTTCGATTGCTCGTCGTCCGGCGGCACGCACCGCTCGTCGCCGAAGTAGACGAAGACGTCGCTCCACGAGAGTTCGTCTCGCAGCGGGATCTGCGCGAGCAGCTCGTAGGCCGCGCGCGGCGTGTTCCCGCCGGAGAGCGCGACCCGGAACGCGCCGCGATCGGCGGCGGCAAGCGTCCCGGTCGTTACGAAGAACTCGGCGAGCGCTCGCGCGAGCGCCGGCGGATCCCGATAGACCTTTAACACTCCGCGAGGATCGCGCCGGCCGCGGCGAGCGCGCCCGCAAAGATGCGATCGTTGCGCCCCCAGAAGATTGCACGCTCGACGAGCGCCGCGATCCCGGGGTTCTCGATCGGACGATAGCGCGCGGGGCGCACGCTCGAACCCGAGACGCTCAGGAGAATCGTCTGCGCCTGGGCGTCGGCTTGCGCGACGAACGTCGAGTGCGACGAGCTCAGCGCGATGCGGACGATGCGCCGCGGCTCGCCCTCCCGTCGAATCGCAAAGGCGACGCGTTTGCCTGACTCGTCGAGCATCGTACCCGGGGCGTGCGGCGTCCAGCGCAGCCGGCTCGCGAGCCATCCGAGTAGATAGAGCGCCTCGGGCTCGGAACCACACGCAATCTCGACGCACTGCAAGTCGCGCAACGCGGGCGCATCCTTGCCGTCGAAGAAGATTGCGACCGACTCTTGCCACGGGGCGAGGCGCAGGTACGCGATATCCGCGAGCGCCATTTGGGGGTGAAGCGAGACGCATTCGACGACCTCGCGCAGCGCGCTGCGGCCGCCGTCGATGAGCGAGCTGTTGCAGACGACGGTCTCCGCGCTCGCGGAGAGGGCCGCAAAGCGCTGGTCTCGCGCGATGCCGGGCGCGATCCAGCAGAGCACGATCGGCGCTCCGGGGAGACGCAGCGCATCGACGCTCGCGCGCAGGCTCTCCGCGGCGCCGTCTTTAACGCCGAGCTCGTTCCAATCGGCGGGATCGACTCGCTCGCGGCTCGGTTCTTGCGTCGCGTCGAGGACGATGACGCGCGCCGGATGCTTCGAGACGAGCGTTCGGATTCTGTCGCGCGCGAGCGCGCCGATCGCGGCTTCGTCGAAGAAGACGACGACGGTCATCGTCGCGACGGTCGCTCCGGCTGCGGCCTCGCGCGTCGCGTTCACAGCCTGCGCCACTCGGGGAAGAGGGCGTCCGCGCTCTTCGGTCCTTGACTCCCGGCGGAGTAGTTCGGAAACGAGAAGTCTTTCGTATTCTGCCAGACCTCGAGAATCGGCGTCACGATCTCCCACGCGCGCTCGACGGCATCCCAACGCGTGAAGAGCGTCTGATCGCCGAGCATCGCGTCGCCGATCAGCCGTTCGTACGCCGGGGGCGACTGCACGCCGAAGCCGCTGCCGTAATTGAAGTCCATGAAGACGCTGCGAACGTGTTCCTTCGGCCCGGGGACCTTCGCCTCGAAACGCAGCGAGATTCCCTCGTCCGGCTCGATCTTGATCACGAGGACGTTGTTCTCGATGCGATCGGTCGACTCGCCGTAGAAACGGTGCGGAATCGGCTTGAAGGTCACGGCGATCTCCGAGAGTTTGCGGGGAAGCCGCTTTCCGGAGCGCAGGTAGAACGGGACGCCCGCCCAGCGCCAGTTCTCGACGTAGAGTTTTGCCGCGGCGTACGTTTCGGTGTTCGAGTCGGGAGCGACGTCCTGCTCTTGGCGGTAACCCTTGACCGATCGCCCGTCGATCGCGCCGGGGCCGTACTGCCCGCGGGCCGACATGTTCCAGACGTCGGCGTGATCCGGCGGATCCACCGCGGAGAGCACCTTGTACTTCTCGTTGCGGATATCGTCGGCGTCGGAACTGATCGGCGGCTCCATCGCGACGAGCGCGAGCAGATTAATGACGTGATTCTGAATCATGTCGCGCAGCGCGCCGGCGTTGTCGTAGTAGCCGCCGCGCTCCTCGACGCCGAGCGACTCCGCCGACGTGATCTGCACGCTCTGCACGTAGTTGCGATTCCAGATCGGTTCGAAGATCGTGTTGGCAAAACGCAGCGCGAGGATGTCCTGGACGGGCTCTTTGCCGAGGTAGTGGTCGATTCGGTAGATCTCGTTCTCCGGAAAGACCGCTTCGATCGCCGCCTGCAGCGCGCGCGCCGAAGCGAGATCGGTGCCGAACGGCTTCTCGACGACGATCCGCGTCCAGCCGTCGGCGGATTTGTCGAGCCCCGCCGCCTCGAGGCCTTTGATGATCGCGGGGAAGACCGGCGGCGGCGTCGAGAGATAGAAGAGGTGGTTCCCGGCGGTTGCAAAATCGCGGTCGTTCTGCGCGAGCCGATCTTTCAAAGCGACGAAGTGGCGAGCGTCGCTGAAGTCGGCCGTAAGATAACTGATCCGACGCGCGAAATCGTCCCAGAGCGCTCCCTGCGGCTTGGAGTCGGCGGGCATGAAAAGATCGAGCTGCTGCCGGCAGTACTCGCGAAAACCGTCGTCGTCGTACGGCGTTCTCGCGAAGCCGACGAGCGCGAAATCGGCCGGCAGCGTGCCGCGCAGGCGCATCGCGTAGACTGCCGGTAACAGCATCCGTTTGAATAAATCGCCGCTCGCGCCGAAGAAGACGATGCTGCAGGGGTTGGTGATGCGGTCCGCAGGCAATCCCTCGCGCAGCGGATTGCCCGCGGCGCCGTCGCCGGTCGCCTGCGCCTTCGCGATCGTCTCGTCAGGCATCGCCGGCTATGCGCGTACCGTCAGGGCCCGGTCGACAATGGAGGGCAGCAGCGCGAGCCGCGGAGCGGCGTCGCGCTTGAAGTGGATTCGCACGCCGCGCCGGCCGCGCTTATCGAGCGAGATCCAGTCGCCGAGCGCCTGTGCGGCGAGCAGCGTGCGGAAGCCAACGTTCATTCCGGGAATCATCGGATCGTCGGGATCGTCGGCCGTGATCTGCAGGACGACGCACGTCTCCGGTCCGCCCTTGTGGAGCTGCCCCGTCGAGTGCAGGAACCGCGGGCCGAAGCCGACGGTCGTGGCGACGCGAAACGCATCGCGTATCTTGACGCGCAGATCAGTCAGGAGCGCCTCGTGCGTCGCGTTGCGCGCGATGTAGGCCGTTATCGCCATATAGTCGCCCGGGCGCAGCTGCGCGAAGAGCCCCGCGAGCGCTTCGTCGGGCTGTTTCGCCGAGAGACCGCGGCTTCCCGAGAGGTAGGTTATGTCGAAATCGGCGCCCGCGACGTTCGGTTGCGGCTCGTCGAATTTTCCGTTGCGCGCGTACTGCGCGAGCAGCGCGACGGTGTTATCCTTGGACTCCTGCACGTTGGGCTGGTCGAACGCGTTGATGCCGAGAATCACGCCGGCTGCGGCGACGGCGATCTCCCAGATGTAGAACTGCTCGCCGAGATCGTAGGCGTCGTTCATGTCGAGCCGGATGACGGGATGGCCTGCGCTCTCGAGCGCGTGCAGTTTCGCAGCAACGGTTGGGTCGGGATCGGGCAGGTTCGCGCCGACGTAGGCAAAGACGCGGTCTTGCGAGTAGTTGCCGGGCTCACCGAGCGGCTCGCCTTCGATCGGCACGATGCCCTTGCCGAGTTTGCCGGTCGATTCGGCGACGAGCTGCTCGGCCCACGCGCCGAACGCTTTGACCGAGGGATGCGTGACGATCGTCAGTTTGTCGCGCCCGTTGACGGCCAGGCCGCCGATCGCGGCGCCGAAACGCACGCCCGGCGCCGTGCGCGGGTCGACGGTGCGGTCGTTGGCGTGCATCGCGCCGAGCGCCCGGTCGAGCAAGAGGTTGATGTTGTATCCGGCGATCGCCGACGGCGCGACGCCGACGAACGAGAGGGCCGAATAGCGGCCTCCGATGTTTGGGTCGTTTTCAAAGTCGGCGCGAAAGGCTTCTTGCTGCGCCTCCTTGTCGAGCGTCGTTCCCGGATCGGTGATTGCTACGAAGTTACGTCCGGCGGTCGCCGCACCCGATTCTTTGGAGACCTTCTCGTGAAAGTATGCGTAGAAGGCGTTGGGCTCCGTGGTCGTACCGCTCTTGCTCGAGATGATGAAGAGGGTCGCCGGGATGTGGAGTTCTCCCTCGAGCTCCTTGATCTGTTGCGGGCACGTCGAGTCGAGCACGTGTAAGCGCGGGTAGCCCTTCATCGGGCCGAACGTGTCGGCGAGAATATCGGGCGCGAGCGAACTGCCGCCCATGCCGCAGACGACGGCGGAGTCGAAGTGCTCCTTCGCCTCGCGCGCGAAGGAGCGCAGGCCGGCGACCTCCTCGAGCATGTGCTGCTGGACGTCGAGCCATCCCAGCGACTTCTTGATGATCGCGATCGCGTCCGGATCGGTAGACCAGAGCGTTGCGTCGTGCGCCCAAAGGCGCTTGAGAAAATCGTCAGCGGCGAGGCGATCGAGCGCCGCGTCGAAGTGCGGTTTCGCCTCGCCGAGCGCGAGGTGAACGCGCTCCGCGCCGCCCGACGAGAGGAGTTTTTGCTTGTAGACGATCGCGCCGAGCAGCGCGGCGAAGGAGTCGCTGAAGAGCGTGACGCCCTCGGCCTGTAGATCGTGCGTGACGTCGAAGAGCGAGATCTTCGCCTCCTGCAGGCCGCGCAGCACGTCGACCGCACCGCGCAGATCGCTCTCGACGGTGTCGGGCACGACGTTGCCGTGATCGAGCAACGCGTCGAGCGTAGCGGGCGGCATCGTGTTGACGGTATCGGGTCCTACGACGGTCTCGACGTACATCAGGTCGGGATAGTGCGGATTCTTCGTGGACGTGGACGCCCAGAGCGGCCGCTGGACCGCGCCGCCCTTCGCTTTGAGTTCGGCAAACTCGTCGCCGTAGAAGAGCTCCTTGAACTTTTGATAGGTAATCTTGAGGCCGGCGATCCCGGTCTTGCCGAGCAGGTGCTCGAGCTTCTCGCCTTTCGCGATGCGATCTTGGAGCAGCTTGTCGACGGCCGTGTCGATGCGGCTGACAAAGACGGAGTTCACGGAGCGGAGCTTATCGATCGGCTTCCCCTCGGCGACGCGGCGCCGCAACCCCTTGATATAGGCCATCGCGGCCTTCTCGTACATCTCGACCGAGAAGATCAGCGTGACGTTGATGTTGTAGCCTTGATAGATCGCCTCTTCGATCGCCGGCAGTCCGGCCTTCGTCCCAGGGATCTTGATCATGACGTTTGGCCGCTTGACGCGATCCCAGAGTTCCTTCACCATCGCGATCGTGCCGGCGCTGTCGTCGGCGAGCAGCGGCGAGACCTCGAGGCTGACGAAGCCGTCGTTGCCGCCGGACGACGCGAAGACCGGAGCGAACGCGTCGCACGCGCTCTGGATATCCGCAATCGCCAGATCCCAAAAGAGCGCGTCCGCGCTCTTCTCCGATCCGATCAGCGAACGCAGTTGCTCGTCGTAATCGGTTCCGGCCCCGATCGCCTTCTCGAAGATCGTCGGGTTGCTCGTCATGCCGCGCAAGCCGTTGTCAATAAGGCGTTTGAGCTCGCCCGATGCGAACATGCTGCGCCGGACGTTGTCGAGCCAGACGCTCTGTCCGGCGTCGAGCAACTGCTGGGCTTGGTTCTTCATGATCCTCTCCTAACGAGCGGCGAGTGCGAATCTCTGCAGGGCCAGCCCCGCGACGTTATCCGGGGTGAAGCCGTAGGCCTTGGCGATGGCGGCAAGCGGCGCCGACGTTCCGAAGTGGTCTATGCCGAACGCGAAGCCCCGATCGCCTACGTACTTCGACCAGCCCATGGTCGCGCCGGCCTCGATGGACATGCGCGCGCCGACCGACGGCGGCAAGACGTCGTCCCGATACGACTGCGGTTGCGCGTCGAAGAGCTCCCAGCACGGCATCGAGACGACGCGAGTCCGCACGCCCTTGCCGTCGAGGATCTGCTTGGCATCCACGGCGAGAGAGACTTCGGATCCGGTCGCGATGAGAATGAGATCGGGCGCCCCGTCCGCGGCCTCGGCGAGCACGTAGGCTCCGCGGCCGACCGCCGCGTCGCGCGCGCCGAGGAACGGCAGCTTCTGTCGCGTCAGGACGAGCACCCACGGCGCGTCCTTGCCCGCGACGGCGAGCTTCCAGGCTTCGAGCGTTTCGAGCGAATCGGCCGGGCGAACGACGTAGCAGTTCGGCGTCGCGCGCAGCGTCGCGAGCTGCTCGATCGGCTGATGCGTCGGGCCGTCCTCGCCAAGAAAGACCGAGTCGTGCGTGAAGACGTAGATCGAGTGGATCTTCGTCAGGCAGCCGAGGCGCAGCGACGGTTTCAGATAGTCGAGAAAATTGAAGAACGTCGCCGCGAACGGGAGCAGGCCGCCGTGCAGGGCGATGCCGTTCGTGCAGGCCGCCATCGCGTGCTCGCGCACGCCGTAATGAATGTTGCGTCCGGCGTAGTCGTTCGGCTCGAAGTCACCGCAGTTCTTCAGATAGGTCTTCGTCGATGGGTCGAGATCGGCGGATCCACCGACCAGTTCCGGCAACGCGAGGGCGATGGCGTTCATGACCGTTCCCCCCGCGTCGCGCGTCGCGACGCTGCCGTTCTCGGCGGTAAAGGCCGGCCAGGGCAGGTCGGCGGGAAGTTCCCGGCGCAGCGCGCGATCGAGCGTCGCCGCGAGAGCGGGGTTCGCTGCCTTCCACGCGTCGTACATCGTCTGCCACTGCGCTTCGAGTTGCGCTCCGCGCGCCCCGACCTCGCGGAAGAACGAGAGTACGTCGTCGGGCACGTAGAAGGCGGGCTCGAGCGGCCAGCCGAGTTGCTCTTTTGATTTCGTTACGTTCTCCGGTCCGAGCGGCTCGCCGTGCGCGGTGTAGTTGTCTTGGCGGGGCGAGCCGTAGCCGATGTGCGTGCGCACGGCGATGAACGACGGGCGATCGGTGACGTTCTTCGCCACCTGGATTGCCTGGTCGATCGTCGCGACGTCGTTCCCGCGTGCGGCGTCCACGAATTGCGTGTGCCATCCGCAGGCGTCGAATCGCGCGATCGGATCGTCGGATAGCGTCACGTCCGTCGGTCCCGCGAGCGAGACGAGGTTGTCGTCGTAGAGCACGACGAGCTTCCCGAGCTTCAGATGCCCGGCAAGGGAGATCGCTTCCTGGCTGATCCCTTCCATGAGATCGCCGTCACCGCAGATGCAGTACGTGAAGTGATCGACGATCGGCTCGTCGTCGCGATTGTAGACTGCGCCGAGATGCGCTTGCGCGATCGCCATCCCCACCGCGTTGCCGAGGCCCTGTCCGAGCGGTCCGGTCGTCGCCTCGACGCCCGGCGTGTGTCCGGCCTCGGGATGTCCGGGCGTCTTGCTCCCGAACTGGCGAAAGCTCTCGATATCCGCGAGCGTGACGTCGTAACCGGTGAGATAGAGCAACGCGTAGAGGAGCATCGAGCCGTGCCCGGCCGAGAGCACGAACCGGTCGCGGTCGAGCCAGTGCGGATCCTTGGGATTGAAGCGCAGATGGCGCGTCCAGAGCGCGAACGCCATCGCCGCCGCGCCCATCGGCATCCCCGGGTGGCCCGAGTTCGCCTTCTGGACGGCATCTACGGCGAGAAACCGGATTGCGTTGATGCGTTCTTCGTCGGCGGGGGAGTTGGCCATGACGTCTCCTTTATAGAGCGCGGCTCCCGCCGCGAGGATGGGGAGTTCGCGTTCGGCGGAACTTTTCTTACCCACCGCGTAAGATTCAAAGATGACCGGCGAAGCAATGCGCGAGGCGATAGAAGCGCTCGCTCGCGGCGAGGGCGACCCTCGCGGCCGCAGCGGACGGATCGTCGATCGCGTCATCGAGCGGATCGACGGCGGAGAGCTCCGCGCCGCGGAACCGCGCGACGGCGATTGGGTGACCAACGCGTGGGTGAAAGAGGCGATCATGCTCTACTTCGCGCGGCGCGATCGCAAGATGCCGCTCAAGAGCAACTATAAGAAGATCGGCGTGCGCTGCGTGAAGCCCGGCGTGGCGCGTTACGGCAGTTTTCTGGGGCGCGGCGTCGTCTTGATGCCCGGGTTCGTGAACATCGGCGCGTACGTAGACGAAGGGACGATGATCGACACCTGGGCAACGGTCGGCTCGTGCGCGCAGATCGGCAAGGGCGTCCATCTCTCGGGCGGCGTCGGGATCGGCGGCGTGCTCGAACCCGCGCAGGCCGCTCCCGTTATCGTCGAAGACGGCGCGTTCGTCGGCTCGCGCTGCATCGTCGTCGAAGGCGTGCGGGTCGAACGCGAGGCGGTGATCGGCGCCGGCGTCGTGCTGACCGCCAGCACCCCGATCGTGGACGTGCGCGGCAGCGAGCCCGTGACCTCAAAGGGGAGAATCCCGGCGCGCGCGGTCGTGATCCCGGGCACGCTCCCCAAGCGCTTTCCCGCGGGCGAGTTCGGCACCCCGTGCGCGCTGATCGTCGGCACGCGGACGCCCTCGACCGACCTGAAGACCTCGCTCAATGCGGCGCTGAGAGAGCACGACGTAGCGGTATGAATCCACGCGTGCTCGAGATCTCGGCCTCGCTTATTCGCGAGGTATCGAGCCGGAAGAAGCCGACCTCGATCGACCTCGGTCTGGGCGAGCCTTCGCTCGCGCCGAGTCTCGGGCACTTCGAAGAAGCGATGCGCTACGTCGCCGAGCACGGCGTCAAGTACACGCCCAACGCAGGCGATCGGACGTTGCGCGAAGCGATAGCCCGCGCGTATGCCTATCCGGAGATGGAGAGCGCCGAGAACGTCTGCGTGACGGTCGGCTCGCAAGAGGCGATGTACGTCGCGCTCAAGACGCTGCTCGATCCCGCAAAGGACGAGCTGCTGATCGTCGACCCCGCCTTCCCTTCATATCGCAAGATGGCGGCCCTCGAGGGCGTTGCGTTTCGCAGCGTCACGATGCGGGCGGACGAAGCGTTTGCCTTCGATGCGGAACGCATCGTCGCCGCGATCGGCGAGCGGACGCGCGCGGTCGTGATCTGTTCGCCGTGCAATCCGACGGGGCGCGTGATCTCGACGGCGCAGGCACGGACGCTCGCTCGAGCGCTCGAGCGGCGCGGCGGCGATATTTGGCTGATCCACGACGAGATCTACCGCGAGCAGACGTTCGTGGACGACGCGGCCGAGCTCGCTCGTCTCTACCCGCGCACGATCGTGACGAACTCGCTGAGCAAGAGCAACGCGCTGACGGGGCTGCGCCTGGGCTGGCTGATCGGCGAACGCTCCTTCATCGAGCAGGCGATCAAGGTGCATGCGTGGGCGGTATCCTGCGCCGACACGTTCGCGCAGCGGATCGCCCTGCACGTCTTCCAAACGCCCGGCGCGCTGCGCGAGCACGCGGCGTGGTATCGGGAGCGCCGCCGCGACCTCCTCGCAGCGCTCGAGGAGAGCGGCCTGCACTTCGTTCCGGTCGACGGCACGTTCTACGTCTGCGTGCGGCTCGCGCCCGGGGCTCTCTCGCTCGAGGCCGCCGGCGATCTGATCGAACGCCACGACGTGGTTGCGATCCCCGGCATCGCATTCGGAGCGTCGCTCGAAGGATGGCTCCGTCTGAGCTGGGTCGGCGCGCCGGAGCGGGTCCGCACCGCGCTTGCGCGCATCGCCGACTACTGCGCTAGCCGATCCACACGGTCTGCACGTTGACGAACTCGTGGATGCCGAAGGTCGAGAGCTCCCGGCCGTAACCGCTCTTCTTGACGCCGCCGAAGGGCAGGCGCGGATCACTCGCGACCATGCCGTTGATGAAGACGGCGCCGGCCTCGACGCGGCTCGCGAACGCCTCGGCGGCGTGCAGGTCGCGCGTCCAGAGGCTCGAGCCTAGGCCGTAGACCGAAGCGTTGGCGAGCGCGAGCGCATGCTCGCGATCGCTCGCGCGAACGACCGCAGCCGCCGGGCCGAAGACCTCTTCCTCGAACATCCGCATTCCCGGCAGAACGTCGGCGACGATCGTCGGCTCGTAGAAGTAGCCGGCGCGCTCCGGCGCGCGTCCGCCGAGTGCCGTCCGCGCGCCGGCGGCGAGCGTGCCCTGGACTTGCTCGCCGATGGTTTGACGGAGATCGGCGCGCGCGCACGGTCCGATCTGGACGCGCTCTTCCATGGGGTTGCCGACGACGAGCTCCTTTGCGCGCTCGACGAACGCCGCGAGGAACTCGTCGTAGACGGGGCTCTCGACGATGAAACGCTTCGCCGCGATGCAGCTCTCGCCGTTGTTCTGGAAGCGTGCGGTGACCGCCGTCTTCGCCGCGGCCTCGAGGTCGGCGTCGGAGAGGACGACGAACGCGTCGGATCCTCCGAGCTCCAGAACGCACTTCTTGAGGCTCTCGCCCGCAGCGGTCGCGACCGCTGCCCCGGCGCGTTCGCTGCCGGTCAGCGTCACGGCGGCGATGCGCGGATCGCCGACGACCTTGTCGATCGCATCGCCGCGCGCGATCACGACGCCGAAACAACCGTCGGGCGCGCCCGCTTCGCGGACGACGCGCTCGAGCTCGAGCGCGCAGCGCGTCGTGTTTGCCGCGTGCTTGAGCACGAGCGTGTTGCCCGCCATCAGCGCCGGCGCGGCCGCGCGCACGACCTGCCAATAGGGAAAGTTCCACGGCATGATCGCGAGGAGCGCGCCGAGCGGACGGAAGGCGACGTAACTGCGCGACGCCTCGGTCGGCGCGCTCTGCGGGGCGAGCATGGCAGCCGCGTGCTCGGCGAAGTAATCGAAGGCGCGGGCGCACTTCTCGACTTCGGCGCGCGCCTGCACGATCGGCTTGCCCATTTCGCGCACCGCCGTCCGCGCGAGCGAATCGGATTGCGCGCGCATCCGCACGGCGATCGCGCGCAGCACCGCGGCGCGCTCGTCGAGCGAGAGGGCGCTCCACGGCGCGACTCGGCGCGCGGCCGCTTCGAGCACCGCGTCGATCTGCGCCGCTTCCATCAACGGTATTCGCTCGAGCACTCGCTCGGTCGTCGGGTCGATCGTCTCGATCATAGCGAGTGCTGCGCCCACGGACCCGACGGCCCCGAATACACCTCGACGAGTTTCGCCGGCTGCAAGTAGGTGCGCGCGACGCGCTGAACGTCCGCCGGCGTGATGCGCGCGAAGCGTTCGTTGAGCGTACGGTAGTAATCGAGCGGGAAGCCGTTGCTTGCGATGTCGATTAACTGTTTGACCTGTCCGGTAGATGAGGCTTCATCGAGCAGCGCGTTGCTCACGAGGCGGATCTTCGCCTCTTGCAGCTCGGTGGCGGAGACCGGCTCCTTCTGGAGCAGCGTCAACTCCCTGCGCACCTCGGTGACCGCTTCGACGACGCGCTGCGGCGAGGCGCTCAGTTCGATGCGGAAATCCCCGCGGTCGCCGTCGGCGTCGAGCGAGCTGCTCACGCTGTAGACCAGGCCGCGTTTCTGCCGCAGCTCTTGCCAGAGGCGCGACTCGAAGGCGCCGCTCCCGCCGAGGATCTGGCTGAGCACCAAGAACGTGTCGTAGTCGCCGTTCGAGCGCGAGAGCGCCGGCTGGCCGAGCCGGATGTAGACTTGATTGGAGGCGGTTCCGATGTAGTCGTGGCCGCTCGTCGCGGGCGGCATCGCCATGAGATGCGGGTCGGGTCGCGCACCGGTTGCCTGCCACGTGCCGAACGTCGCCTCGAGCGTGCTGCGAACGCGCTCTGGCGAGACGTTGCCGACGATAGCGATCGTCGTCAGATCGGGACGCCAGTACGTCGCGGCGTACGACAACAGGTCCTCGCGCGCGATCCCGGAGACGCTCTGCGCCGTCGGCTGACGCAGCGTCGGGTCGTCGGTCGCGAGCAAGAGCCGATTGTACGACCGGTCGATCAAGACGCCGGCGATGTTCGCCTCGGATTGCAGGCTATTCGCGAGCTGCGACCGCTCGATATCGAACCACGGATCGGCGAAGGTTGGATGCGCCTCGCCGTCGGCGAGGATCGCGACGATCTGATCGAAGTCGCTCGCGACGCCCTGCGCGGAGAAGCTCTGTCCCGTCGTCACGAGGGCGCCGATCTCGTCGGTATCCTTGCGCCGCTGTTCGAACGGATAGCGCGCGCTGCCGTAATCGGCAACGGCGGATGCCAGACGTCCGATCCCCTCCTTGCCCAGCGGCTCGAACGCGGGCGACGACGCGATGCGTCCGCGCAGGACGAACGTCGGCCGATCGGTCTTCGTCTGCACGAGAACGCGCAATCCGTTGGAGAGCGTGAACTCGACCGGCGAGAGAGCGCTGTGCGCCGTCGTCGGCGTGCGGATCGCCTGCGCGATCCAGGCGGGCTGGACGATCGGGCCGTTCGGGATGCGTTTGGAGAAGTCGTCGCTGGCTTCCGCGCTGCTCTTCTGCGAGTTTCCGTGCGGCGGGCTTTCGTTCGGCGTGAGATGGCCGACGACGGTCGGCTTGCTGAGATACCGGCGAGCGGTGGCGACCAGATCGTCTCCCGTGAGAGCGGCGAGCCGCTCGTCTTCCGAGGCAATCTTCTCGCCGACGATTCCGTACGTGTATCCGGCGAGGCTGCCGATGCCGTCGATCGAGTCCGCCGTGTAGAGCCGATCGGCTATCGTCAGCCGCTTCGCCGCGACGACGAGCCCGGGGTCGAAGCCATTTTGGAGCGCCGCGTCGAGCGTCGTTTGAAAGGCCGTCTGCGCCGCGCTCGCCGTTCGGCCCGGATTGAGAATAATAAAGACGTGCAGCAAGCCGCCCCGCAACTGCGTATCGGCGTTCGTCTCGATCGCGAGTGCGACGTTGCTCTCGACGAGCGCCCGATAGAAGGGAGAGCGTTGGTTCTCGATCAGCGTCGCGAGCGCGCTGACCGCGGGCTCCCCGCGCTGCGTGTCGCCGGGAACGGAGTAGGCGAGATCGAGGATTTCGAACGGGAACGGGAACTCCGCCTCGACGCTCTTTCCCGACGATGGAACCGGATTTGCGTCGGATCGGGCGGGCAGCTTTTTCGAGGGCGCTGCGCCGAAGTAGCGCTCCGCTTTCGCAAAGACCGTCGCATGCGAGACGTCGCCCGCGACGACGAGCGTCGCGTTGTTCGGCGCGTACCACTCGCGATAGTAGGCTTGGATTTCCGCGACGGTCGCGCGCGCAACGTCGTCGCGCGAGCCGAGCGGCGTGCGTCCGGCGGGCTGGCCGGGGAAGGCGGCGGCGCGGACCCGCGCGAGCAGATTGAAGAACGGCGAGCTCGCGTCGCCGTCGAGCTCGTTGAGCACCGCGTTGCGCTCGATCGCCCAATCCGCCGCGCGGAGCGACGCGTGTTGCATGCGGTCGGCCTCGACGTAGAGCGCGACGTCGAGCTTGTCGGCGGGCATCTCGAAGTAGAACTGCGTGTAGTCGTAGCTCGTCTCGCCGTTCATCTCCGCGCCGAGGCGCGCGGTGATGTCGTCGAGGCCGCCGGCCGAGATCTCCGGCGTGCCGCGAAACAGCATGTGCTCGAGGGCGTGCGCGAGGCCGGTCTTGCCGGGCGTCTCGTAGAGCGATCCGAACCCGTACCACATGGACGTCTGCACGACCGGCACGGAGCGATCCTCGACGACGACGACGCGCAGTCCGTTCCGCAGCGTCGTCGTGAATATGCCGGCGTCGCCGGGTCCCTCCTGCGCGGGCGCGCTCTGCGGCGAGAGCAGCGCCAGCGTGAGCGCGAGCAATGCGATCGGGCGTTTCACAGTTTGCTAACTCCTAAGTAATATTCGGCCGAGGCTTGCACCGCAGCCCAAGGAAGACAGCCAACGAGCTCGCATCGCAGGACCTCGAGGCCGCGTTCCTCGGCGAGCCGGCGAATCAGCTCGACGACGCGATAGAGCGGCGTTGCAGCATAGTCCGTAACGTTGAGCGAGACCTGCACGCGGTCGTCTCCTCGCGGCAGCGCGAGCGCGCGAAGCGAGCGCAAGCCACCGTCGCGTTCGCGCACCGCGCGCGCGATCTCCCGGGCGGCCGCGAGATCGCTCCCGGCCAGCTCGACGTTGAAGGCGATCAGCAGCCCGCGCGCGCCGATCGCGACGGCGCCGGCACTCAGATGACGTGCGCCGCCTTCGTCGGGAAGCCACTCGCCGTGCCGGCGTATCTCCGGAAGCGCGGCGCGTTCCGGGCGCAACGCCGCGGCGCCGAAGTAGAATGAAGGAACGCCGTACCGCCGCCAGATCTCGACGCCGGCGCGATGTGCGAGCTCCGCCGCGTCGCCCAGCGTCGCACCGGCGAGAGGCACGAAGGGCAGCACGTCGAGCGCGCCGATTCTCGGGTGGACGCCTCGATGCTTGCGCAGATCGATGCGCTCGGCCGCGACGCCGGCCACGGCGATCGCGGCGTCGAGCACCTGCGCCGCATCGCCGACGACCGTCAAGACGCTGCGGTGGTGAATCGCGTCTGCGCTGCTGTCGAGCACGCGCGCGCCGCTCCGGCCGGCCGCTTCGCAGGCCAACTCGATCGTCGCCGCATCGCGGCCTTCGGAGAGATTCGGCACGATCTCGAAGAGCGCCACGTCGACGATTAACGGACGGCCTTAACCAAGTGCGAGACGAATCGCGTGCGCGACATCGCTCGCTTGCGGTGGGGAGATGACGTGGGTGTAGCCGAGTTTGCGCGCCTCTGCCGCGCGCCGCTCGGGCGCGTTGACCGCGCGCACCTCGCCGGACAGGCCGACCTCGCCGAACGCGGCCGTCGAGGCCGCGATCGGCGCGTTGCGGAACGACGATGCAACCGCGAGCGCGATGCCGAGGTCGGCTGCCGGCTCGATGACGCGTAAGCCGCCGGCGACCGAGGCGTACACGTCGTGAGCGCCGAGCGCAAAGCCGGCGTGTCGTTCCAGCACCGCAAGGATCATCGCGAGGCGTTGCTGATCGAGGTTGTTGGCGAGGCGGCGCGGCGTGCCGTAGCTCGTCTCGCCGACGAGCGCCTGCACTTCGAGCAGCACCGGCCGCGAGCCGACGATCGACGCAACGACGCAGGATCCGCTGGGCCGTCCGGTCCGCGCGCCGAGAAAGAGCTCGGATGGATTGGCGACCTCGCTCAAGCCCGCATCGTGCATCGAGAAGACGCAAATCTCGTCGATCGATCCAAAACGGTTCTTGTAGGCGCGCAGGATGCGGTGCTCGCCGCTGCCCTCTCCTTCGAAATAGAGCACGGTGTCGACGAGGTGCTCGAGCAGACGCGGGCCGGCGATCGCGCCGTCCTTCGTCACGTGGCCGACGATAAAGCCCGCGCAGGCCGTGCGCTTCACGAACTCCATGAGCGCCTGCGTGCAGTCGCGCACCTGCGTCACGCTTCCCGCGTATGCTTCCGACTCGGGGAGGCGCACGGTTTGGATCGAGTCGACGATGATGGCGATGGGGTGGCGACGCTCGAGCGCGTCGAGAACCGCGCGCAGGTTCGTCTCGGGGTAGATCAAGAGGCGTTCGTGCGCGGCGGCGTCCGGGAGAGTCCGCTCGGCCCGCAGCTTCACTTGGGCGGCCGACTCTTCTCCGCAGACGTAGACCACCTCGCCGTGAGACGAGAGCCGCGCGGCGATCTGCAAGAGCAGCGTCGATTTCCCGGCACCGGGCGGCCCGCCGACGAGCGTCAGACTTCCCGGGACGATTCCCCCGCCGAGCACGGCGTCGAACTCAGGCATCTCCAGCCGCAGGCGCGCGATCGTCGCATCGGCGACGTCGCGCAAGGCGATCGGCTCGGCTTCGCGCGCCGCGCGCGTCCGCGCGCCGGCATTGAACGGCCGCTCGTCGAACGAATTCCAAGCGTCGCACTGCGGGCATCGGCCGATCCAGCGCGGCGATTCGAATCCGCACGCGGAGCAAAAATACACCGGTCGCGCCTTTGCCACGAGGCGGCTAGGCTTCTACGACCCGGCAGGTAGGCCTCGCGGCATCTACTTATTATATAAGGAATGCAGATTGCGATCGACGGGCCGGCCGCGTCGGGAAAGACGACGGTCGCGCGCGCGACGGCGCGTCGTCTGGGCGTCCTCTACCTCGATACGGGGGCGATGTATCGCGCCGTCGCGGCGCTCGCGCTGCGCACCGGAACCGACGTCGACAATGGCGCCGCCCTGGCGCGCCTCGCGGAGAGCGAGGCGATCGACGTCTCGCTCGACGAGTCGGGGCCGCTCGGCTTCCGCGTCTTCGCGGGAGGGCACGAGCTGGACGAAGCGACGCTCCAGAGCAACGAGGTGACGGCGATCGTCTCGACCGTCGCCGCGCACGCCGGCGTCCGCGCGGCGATGGTCCGCGCGCAGCGCGCGATCGCGATGCAGGGGCCGGTCGTCATGGCCGGCCGCGACATCGGCACGGTCGTCTTGCCCGAGGCGCCGGTAAAGATCTTTCTGACCGCGTCGGTTGCGGCTCGCGTCGCGCGCCGCCGCATGCAACTGGCGCAAGCCGGCGTGAGCGTTGACGCGCGCCTACTCGCCGAAGAGATCGAAGAACGCGACCGGCTCGACCGGACGCGTGCGATCTCGCCGCTCGTTCCGGCGCCGGACGCGCACGTCATCGACTCCAGCGACGTTGACGCGGATCGCGTCGTGGACGAGATCTGCGAGATCGTCGCCCGCGTTCGATGAACGCCGGGTTCTACGACTTCTCGAAATTTTTCGTGCGCCTCGCGGCGCGCGTGCTCTGGCGCGCGCGGGTCTTCGGCAGCGAGAACGTGCCGGCGCACGGCCCGCTGATCGTCGCATGCAACCACGTCTCGTACTTGGATCCGCCGCTGATGGGGTGCTTGTGTCCCCGGCGCATCAGCTACATGGCAAAGAAGGAGTTGTTCGAGATACCGCTGCTCGGGCCGCTGATCACGTCGCTCGGTGCCTACGCGGTCGACCGAGGCGGCAGCGCGACCGCCGCGATCAAGCGCTCGCTGAAGGTGTTGGAGGCGGGCGGCGCGGTCGGCATCTTCCCCGAGGGAACGCGCAACCCGCACGGCACGATCGAGCCGCAAACCGGCGTCGCCCTGCTGGCTTCGCTCGCGGGGGCGCCGGTCGTGCCGGCGTGCGTCTACGGCACGGATCGGGCCGCGACCCTGGGCCGGATCTACGTGGCATTCGGAGAGCCGCTGGCCCTCGACCCCGGGCGGAAAGCAACGCGCGACGACTTGGCGAAGTTCACCGGCGAGATCATGAACGCGATCGAATTGCTGGCGGAGAACATCGGTGGAGATACGTAAGGCCTCGGTCCAAGGCTTCTGCTTTGGGGTTGCGATCACCGTGAAAAAGGCGGAGGAGGCCATCGCCTCTCGTGGCGACGTGACGACGCTCGGGCACGTCGTGCACAATCCGCAGATGGTGGAGTCGCTCGCGTCCCGCGGTTTGAAGAACGCCCAGGGCGTCGACGAGGTGGACGCGGGGGCGCTCTTCGTGCGCGCCCACGGCCTGCCGGTGGACGTCTTCGAAAAGGCGAAGGAGAAGAACCTCGAGATCATCGACGCGACCTGCCCGATGGTGACGAAGATCCACGTGCAAGCCGAGAGGCTCAAGGCCGACGGCTATAAGATCGTCGTCATCGGCGATCCCAACCATCCCGAGGTCAAGGGCACCCTCAGCCACGTTCCTGGCGCGTGGTGCATTCAGAGCAGCGCCGACGTCGAGCGTCTGCCGCGTTCGAGCCGGGTCGGCGTCGTCGTCCAGTCGACGTGGTCGGGCGAGGGATTCACCGAGATCGTCCGCGCGCTCTCGGCGAAGTATTACGAGGTGCGAGCGGTCAACACAATCTGCACCGACACGCACAACCGTCAGAACGAGGCGCTGCGACTGGCGCAGGACGTCGAAGTGATGGTCGTCGTCGGCGGAAAGACGTCGGCGAACACGAAGCACCTCGCCGACCTCTCGGAGTCGCACGGCGCGCGCGCCTATCACGTCGAGGGACCCGACGAGCTCGAGGCGGCATGGTTCGACGGCATCTCCGTCGCCGGTCTGATGTCGGGCGCGTCGACGCCCGGGTGGCTCGTCGACGAGGTCGAAGCGCGGATGGAGGAGTTAGCCGCCTCTGCGTAATCAGGCGACGCTTTCCGATCGTTTCGAGAGCGCCCTCGAGGAACGGATTACCGGATATCGGGGATCGAACGAGATCTCCGATATGCTTTTGCGTCACTTCGGCTACGCGCCCTACGGACCGTCGCGGCGCGGGAAGCGCTTGCGGCCCCAAATGGTGATGCGCGTCGCGCGGAGCGAGGGCGCGCCGATCGAGAACGCGCTCGATGCCGCCGTGGCGGTCGAGATCTTCCACAACTACTCGCTCGTTCACGACGACATCGAGGACCGCGACGAGTTGCGTCACGGCCGCCCGACGCTCTGGAGCGCCTACGGCGTCGGCCGCGCCATCGACGCGGGCGATGCGATGTGCGCGCTGAGCTTTCTCAGCCTCGAGCACGCCGCCGCGCATCTCGACGCGCGCCGCGTGCTGCAGATGCTCGCGCTCCTGCACGAAGCCCACGCGGTTATGTGTGAAGGACAGTCGCTCGACCTCTACTTCGAATCGCAGCGGCGGGTGGATCTGCCGGGCTACTACCGCATGATCGAGTGTAAGACGGCCCAGCTCTTCGACGCCTCGTGCAGCCTCGGCGCGCACGCGGCCGGTTGCGACGAGAGCGCGATCGCCGGGTACGGCGCCCTCGGCCGGGCGTACGGCATGGCCTTTCAAATTCGAGACGACGTCGCGGGGATCTGGGGAAGCGTCGACGAGACCGGCAAAACGGTCGCGAGCGACATCGCGCGGCGAAAATGGACCTTTCCCGTCGTCTGGGCGATCGGGCAGTCGCCGTCGCCGGCACGCAGCGCGATCGCCGATGCCTACGCGCGCAACGACGCGCTCGACGCGGCGACGGTCGCGCGCATCGTCGACGCGCTCGACGCGCTCGGAGCGCGTGAGGCCGCCGCATCGGCGGCCGCGGAGCATCTGGCGGTTTTGGAGCGCCACCCCAACCACGAGCTGCGCGAGTATCTCGGCGGTACCCTGGGCCTTACCGCGGCGTGAGCGCGAGCGTTAACGCGCCGGCGCGCCCGAGCTCGGCATCGTGGGCGCTGCCGTTGTTGATCGTCTGCGGTTTCATCGCGCGGCTGATCTTCATCGGCAACGAGGGTTTCAAGACCGATATCAACACGTACACCGCGTGGGCGCTCGGTCTGAGCACGCACGGGTTCGCGACGTTCTACAACGCGGTCGGCTTTGCGGATTATCCGCCGGGCTACTTCTATATTCTGGCCGCGGTCGGCCGCATCTGGCAGCTCTTCTTCGCCGCGCACGATCCAAACTACGCGATCCTGCACGACCTGGTAAAACTCCCCGCGATCCTCGCCGATCTTGGGGTCGGGGCGCTGCTCTACGCGACCGTGCGACGGTTTGCGAGCGCGTACGTCGCGCTGAGCGCAGCGGCGCTCTATCTGCTCAATCCCGCGACGATTTACATCTCCGCAATCTGGGGGCAGGTAGACTCGATCTCGGGCGGGCTCGCGCTCCTCGCCGTCTACGCGCTCCTGCGAAGCGACGACTCGAAGTGGTGGATCGTCTTCGGATGGCTCGCCTTTGCGTACTCGCTGCTGATCAAGCCGCAGGCCGCCGTGCTGCTGCCGCTCTTTCTCGCGTTCGCCTTCGCGGATCCCGCGAGAAGAAGGGCTCGTCTCGGCGCCACCGCGATCGGCGTCGCCGCTGCGCTCCTCCTCGCGCTGCTGCTGACCGAGCCGTTCCATCCCGGCAATCCGGTCGCGACGATCGGCTGGCTGCTCGAGCGCTACGCCTACGGCTCGAACGTCTATCCCTACAATAGCGTCAACGCGTTCAATCTCTGGGCGCTTCGCGGCACGCTCTGGGTACCCGACAGCCAATACATTTTGCTCTTACCGCAGTACGTCTGGGGCCTGCTGCTCGTGCTCTCGGCGCTCGTGCTCGTCGTCTGGCGGTATCTGCAAGACCGCACGCCGCAAGCGCTGCTCGAAGGGTGCGCGATCGCGACGATCGCCTTCTTCGTGCTCGCGACTCGGATGCACGAACGCTATCTCTTCAACGGGCTGCTCTTTACGATTGCCTGCATTCCCTTCGCGCAGCGGTACCTCTGGGGCGCGGTCGCGCTCTCCGGCGTGCTCTTCGCGAACCTGCTCTACGGACTGCAATACCTCGACGTCGTTTCGAACAACGTCGCGGGAATGAACGCTCAGAATCTCTGGGGCTACTGGACGACGGCCTTCTCGCTCGCAGCGGTGGGGACGTTCTTCGTGCTCGGATATCAGTATCTGGGAACCTCGGAGAGCGCTCCGGTCGCGGCGCCGCCGCCGCGCGAGAGCGAGCCCGCGCCTACGGCGGCCGTTACCGTTGCGGGAGCGCGGCACTGGTTCGATCCGCGCGAAGGCCTGAGCGTCATGCAGGCGCGCGACTGGGCGATCGCGGCGCTGCTCGGCCTCGCAAACTTCGTCGTCTCGTTCGTCGGATATTGGTGGCCCACCGAGAAGGTCTTCGACGAGATCTACTTCGCGCGGGCGGGCGAGGAGTATCTGCAGAATTTGCGGATCTACGAGAACACGCATCCGCCGCTGACGAAACTGCTGATCACCCTTTCGATCGTGCTCTTCGGCGGGATGCCGAAGGGACACGGCCTCGGCGGATGGACCGGGCTCAACGCGATCGTCGGTCACATGGCCAACGGCGACAACTCCTACGGCTGGCGCTTCCTCGACGTGGTCTTCGGCGCGCTCGTCGTCGTGCTGCTCTACTGCTTCGCGAAGCGCGTCACCGGCTCGACCGTCTTCGCGACGGTCACCGCCCTGCTGCTCAGCTTCGACGGCATGCACTTCGTGCAGTCGCGCATCGGGACGCCCGAGGGCTTCGTCATCTTTTTCGCGACGCTCGCGACCTACGCGTTCTACCGCTTCTGGATCAGTTCGCAGGTCGGCGAGCGCGCGCACGTCTCGAGCTCGCCCTCGCGCGTGGCGCTCGGCGGCGCGGCGGCGCTCGTCGCGGGCGTCGTCGTGGCGGTCATCGGCCACGCGCTGTGGGGCCTCGACTCGCACACGACGATCGTCGTCACGCTCTACATCGCGAGCGGCGCCTACCTGCTCGTTCGCTACGTCGCGTTTCCGCGGCTCTTCGGCGACGGCCGGCGCGAGCTTACTTACGCGGAGGGATCGCACGCGCTTCGCGGCGCCGACGGCATGGCGTTCTTCGCGGCCGACGGCGGGGCGATCGACGCGCGCGGGCGCATCGCGCGCGGCGCGCTCTCGCAGGCAAAGGGCAGCGCGCTCGTCTACGACGACGATCCGCTGACGATTACGTACGGCCGCGACGCCGTCGTGCGCTACGCGACCCCCGGCGGCGACGCGATCTACGCCGAAGACGAGATTCGCGCCGGCGATTCCGTCGAGAACGGCCGCTCGTCGAAACTCTGGCTCATCCTCTTCACCGTCGCGCTGGGACTGCTCGTCAGCAGCAAATGGTACGGCGTGATGGGCTTCGGCGTGAGCTTCGTGCTCCTGACCTTCGTCGCGCTCTGGCCGAAGGTGTGGCCGCTGCGCCCGACGCTCTGGGGCAATCCGCGCGGCTATCGCCTCGACGCGGCGCTCGCGACGATCGTCTTCGTCAGCGCGACGGTCTATCTGCTCGCCTGGGTGCCGGATCTCGCGCGCCAGGCGCCCGATCCGGGAGAGATCCACAATCTCAACGATCTCGTCGAGCGCCAGCACACGATGTACGAGTACCACCACAATCTCAAAGCGACGCATCCGTACGCCTCCAAGCCGTGGGAGTGGCCGATCGATCTCGTCCCCATCGCATACTTCTATCAGGACCAGCGCAAGAATCCGATGGATCAGAACGGCTGCTGCGTCTACGAGATCACGTCGCTGCCGAATCCGGTCATCATGTGGTTCGGGCTCTTCTGCGTGCCGTGGATCGCGCTGCTCGCCTGGCGGGAGCGCAATAAGGCCTTCCTGCTGATCGTCGTGACGTATCTGCTGCAATGGCTGCCGTGGTTCGGATCGCCGCGCTTGATGTTCGCCTACCATTTTTACGTGAACATTCCGTTGATCTGCCTCTGCAACGCCGTCGTTCTCCAGCGCTTCTGGCAGTGGTCGCAGCGGCGGGAGACGTCGCGCTGGGTCGGCGGCCTCGGCGTCGGCGCCTACGTGGCCGCGGCGGCGCTCGGCTTCGTCTATTTCTATCCGATCCTAGCGGCGCACCCGATCGCCTGGAGCGCGTGGCATCAGCGAATGTGGTTCCCGACCTGGATTATCGGACCGGGTTAGCGAAGGGCTCGGCGAGGAAATCAACGATGTCGGGACACTCGAAGTGGCATAACATCAAGCTGAAGAAGGGCAAAGTAGATGCCCAGCGCGGCGCGCTCTTCACGAAGCTCAGCAAAGAGATCATCCTCGCGGCGAAGGGCGGCTCGTCCGATCCCGAGGCGAATTACCGCCTGAAGATGGCGGTCGAGAAAGCCCGCGAGTTCAACATGCCGCAGGAGAACATCAAGCGCGCGATCGCGCGCAGCTCCGGGCAGAACGAACGCGATATCGAGGAGATTCGCTACGAAGGCTACGGTCCGCACGGCCTTGCGGTCGTGGTCGATGCGGCGACCGACAATCGCAACCGGACCGCCGGCGAGCTGCGCTTTCTCTTCAGCCGGCACGAAGGGAATCTCGGCGAGAGCGGGAGCGTCGCGTGGATGTTCGACCCGGTCGGCATCGTCGAGCTCGATCCGGCCGGAAAATCCGAAGAGGCCCTGATGGACGAAGCGCTCGTCGACGGCGTCGTGGACATCGAGTACGACGAAGACCTCTCGACGATCTACACCGAGCCGGTAAAGCTCGCGGAAGTGCGCGACGAGCTTCGCGCTGCCGGGGCGAAGATCTCCGACGCGTATCTCGGCATGCGTCCGAAGAACAAGATCGAGCTGCAGGGCGCGGCGCTGACCGCGGGGCTGGCGTTCCTCGACGCGCTCGAGGAGCACGAAGACGTCGCGCGCCTCTTTAGCAACCTCGATTTCGATCGCGTGCCCGCGGAGGCGCTCGCCTGAGATCCTCGCTCAACGAGTACCTGCAGAAGGATTGGCTCTTTCCTGCGGTCCTCGTTTTCTTCGTCGCGGTCGTCGTGTGGTTTGGCAGAGAGATCTACGATTTTCTTCTCCCGTCGGCATCCACGGTGACGGTGCCGTCGTTCGTCGGCCAAACGCTTGGCGACGCAAACGCCGAGATCGCGCGCCTGCGCCTCACGTCGGCGGTCGCCGATCATACGACGAGCGACCGCTATCCGAAAGACGTCGTGATCATGCAGCGCCCCGACGCCGGCGATCAGGTGCGTGAGGGACGCCAGATCTCGTTCGTCATCAGCGACGGCATCATCGCGCACTTGATGCCCGATCTGCGCTATCAGTCGATGCGCGAGGTCGAGCTCGATCTCTCGCAAGCGCACTTGCAGCTCGGCAAGGTGACGTACGCGAAGAGCGACGTGATTCCCGAGGGCCACGTGATCTCCCAGGATCCCGCGCCGCTCGTCAACGTCCATCAAGGCGATCTGATCTCGCTCGTTCTCAGCCACGGCGGAAAGCCCACGATCTCGGTGCCGAGTTTCGTTGGGCTCACGATCGATCAGGCGCGCCAGCTCGCCGCCGATTCAGGCATCAAGCTCGGCCAGATCGTCTGGACGCCGCTGGGCCGCAGCGCGCCGCCGCACGGCATGGTCGCCCGGCAGATGCCGCCGCCGAAGGCAAAGATCGCCTCGTTCGATCCGGTTGCGCTCCAAGTGAGCGCGGGTCCGAACGAATCCGGCTACATCCTGCGGCAGGTTCGCGTGCTCGTTTCGGTGCCGGCGCCGCAGATGTCGACCGCGCAGCAACAGCTCGACGTGCGCTTAGCGATGACCGATGCGACCGGGCAGTACGATCTCTACCACGCCTTCGCCGAACCGGGACAGAAGCTCGATTTCACCGTCACCGCGCTCGGAACGTCCGTGCTCGACATGTACGTCAACGGAACGCTCGTCGGTGAGACGCGCCTCGGCACGGAGCCGGCGCGCATCTACGCCAACCCGTCGCCCTCCCCAACGCCTTAGCGGATCGCTAGGCCCCAGGCGCAGCCGTTTTGCAAGATCGTTGCGTTCGTATAGAACGACGGCGCGAGCGTCTTGCTGAACTTCGCGGTTGAGAGCGGCCATTCATAGATGCCCGCCGTGTCGCCGCAGTCGCCGTCGTAAAGATTTCCCGCGCCGTCGAAGGCGAGGTCCGACCCGTAGGGACTAGCGTTGATGCCTTGCGGGTCGATGACGTTTGGCTTGTCGCCCGCGTGGAGATGGTCGCTCTTGTACTCGGCCATCGCGCCGGTCGAGCCGTCGTTCGAGGCCGCGAAGAGATTGCCGTGGGCGTCAAAGGCGATGCCGCCGGGACTCTCGATGCCTTCCAAGTAGTACGGCTGCTGGTTTTGGATCGGCTGCGCGAAGACGGCGATCTCGTTCGAATTCGCGTTGGCAACGTAGAGCCTGCCGTTCTTGTCGAAGCCGAGCCCCTGCGGCCCGTCGAGACCGTCGGTCAACGTCAGCGAGGGCGAGATCGAGCCGCCCTCTTGGAAGAACGAACCGGCGGCGTACTCGGTCACCTCGGGCGTGCCGCGTTCGTAGCCGAGCGAGCTGACCCAGAGATTTCCGTGGGCGTCGAACTCCATGTGCACGGCGAACGACTCACCTTCGAGCGTGTCGTAATATTGTACCTTGCTCGCGGTCGTCAGCGGCAGCTCGAAGATCCACAGCGTGTTCGGCTGGCTCGATCCCGACGTGTTTCCCAAAACGTAGGCTTGGTTCTGGTAGAACCGGATGCAACAAGCGTCTCTGAGCATGTTTTTTGAGTTGCCGTTGATGTTCTTGACCTTGCTCTTCTTGGTTAGCGGAACCGCCGCGGTCTCGAGCTCGGGTTGCTGCTGATTCGAGAAGAAGGTCCAGTAGGCGCTCTCCTTCGTCGCCGCTCCGCGCGCGAGCGCGCCGAGATCGAGACGCGAGAGACTCGTGCTTCCGGGTGCCGCGCAACCGGCGGCGACCGCAATCAAAAAAAGAACGATGAGAGGGCGCATATGCTTCTCCACCTCCAACGCTGCTGCGGGCTTCGCCCGGGCCCGCGAGCGCCCCTTGCGAGAGGACGAACGGCAAACGGCAGGCAAGTGGCCTACCGTGACGCTTCTGGCCCCGTCGTTGCTCTCGGCCGATTTCGCGCGCATCGCCGACCAGATCGCGAGCGTCGAGACGGGCGGCGCGGACTACCTGCACCTCGACGTCATGGACGGACGCTTCGTTCCGAACCTCACCTGGGGACCGAAGATCGTCGGCGACCTGCGCCCGCTCTCGCCGCTCGTTTTCGACGCGCATCTGATGATCGTCGAGCCCGAGCGCTACGTGGACGAGTTTCGCGCCGCCGGTTGCGATCGGATCACGTTCCATCTCGAGGCGACGTGCCACGCGCAGCGGCTGCTCGTCCATCTTCGCGAGATCGGCGCGAAGGCCGGCATCGCGCTCTGTCCCCAAACGCCGGTCGAGTTGCTGCAGGACGTCATCGAGGATTGCGACACCGTCCTCGTCATGAGCGTGAACCCCGGATTCTCGGGACAGAAGTTCATCGCGCGATCGTTTGACAAAATCCGCGAGGCGCGCTCGCTGATCGACCGCCGCAATCCCGCGTGCCTCATCGAAGTCGACGGCGGCGCCGGCAGGGAGAACGCCCGCGCGCTCGTCGAGGCCGGTGCGGATATATTGGTGATGGGCTCGGCCGTCTTCGGCGCGCCGGATCCGGGAGCGGAGTTGCGCGCGATTCGCGCGCTCCTGGCGTGAACGAAGACGCAATAATTGCGGCCATTTGGCGGATTTGTCATCCTGAGCGCGCTCGCGACGCGAGCGCAGTCGAAGGAGGCGACGACGCCGCGCTCTGGCAGCCGTCGCGATCGCACAGAAGCGCGATCTCGACCGACATGCTCGTCGAGGGCGTGGACTTCACGCGCGACGCGATGTCGCTCGACGACGCCGGCTGGCGCGCGATGGCGGCCAACCTCAGCGATCTCGCCGCGATGGGCGCGCGCCCGGTGCTCGCGACCGTCGCGCTCGGCGTGCCCGAGGGCGACGGTGCCGATGAAATTCTCGCGCTCTATCGCGGGTTGGCGGCGTGCGCGCAAACGTACGGACTCGCCATCGTCGGCGGCGATCTCTCGCGCGGGCCCGCACTGACGATCGCAATCGCGGTCGTCGGCGAGGTGCGGCCGAGCAACGTGAAGACGCGCGCCGGGGGAAGGCCCGGCGACGTGATCGCGGTGACCGGTCCGCTCGGCGCCGCGCGCGCCGGCTTGGAACTCACGCGCAACGCCGCAGCGATCGGCGACGAGCTCGCGGCGCGAGCGCTGCTCGCGTTCCGGCGTCCGGAGCCGCGCTGCGCGGAGGGGCGCTTTCTCGCGGCGAGCCGCAACGTAAGCGCGATGATGGATTGCTCCGACGGGCTTTCGACCGATCTCGCGCGCCTCGCGACCGCAAGCGGATGCGCTGCGATCGTCGAGTCGGTTCCGGTCGCGGAGTCGGCCGCGGCGGTCGCGCGCGCGCGCGCCGAGGATCCCGACGCGTTCGCGCTCGCCGGCGGCGAGGAGTTTGAACTGATCGCGGCGATTCGCCCGCGCGCCTATCGACATCTCGCGCTGCGCTACGCCGCCCACTTCAAGCGGGAGCTCCGTCGAATCGGCGTGCTGAGCGAGGGGTCGGGCGTTACGTGGAAGGGTGCGCCGCTAGCGCGTTTGGGTTGGGACCACTTCGCGCGCTGACGCTGACGCGCGGCGCGTGACCCGGTTCGATCGAAGGCAGCTCGTGCAGACGCGCGCGGTGCGGTGGACGCCCCGGTCGTCGATCCGGATTGACTGAAGGTTGGGAAGCCAGCGCCGCTTCGTCTTGTTCATGGCGTGGCTGACGTTGTTCCCCGACTTCGGCCCCTTGCCGCAAATATCGCATCGCTTCGCCATAACCGGCCGATAGTACCATGCAGGCGGCCCGCCGGGCAACCCCGCCGCGCCTGGGAAAGGTGACCTGCGGCAAGGTTTCCAGGGGTAGCTCCGAAAGTCGCGGACGATGAGTCGCGCGCGTATCGCCGTGGATGCGATGGGAGGCGACCACGCGCCGCAGGAGATCGTCGCCGGCGCGTTGCTTGCCGCCGCGGAGTTCGATGCCCAGATTATCCTCGTCGGCGACGAGGCGCGCGTTCGCCCGCTTCTGCGGGGTCCGGGCGCCGATAAAATCACGGTCGTTCACGCGCCCGAGGCAATCGCGATGGACACGTCGCCCTCGGTTGCGCTGCGCTCGTGCGAGCGCACGTCGCTCGGCGTCGCCGTTGCGTTGGTCAAGCAGGGCGAAGCCGACGCCGTCGTCTCGGCGGGGAACAGCGGCGCCTTCTTGGCCGTGGCCCTCATCAAGCTGCGCCCAATCGAAGGCATCTCGCGTCCGGCGATCGCGACCGTCTGGCCGGCGCTCAACGGGCCGACCGTTCTCCTCGACTCGGGCGCGAACGTGGATTGCCGTCCCGAGTGGCTCGTGCAGTTCGCGATCATGGGATCGGCCTACGCGAAGTCGGTGCTCGGCGTCGCGCAGCCGCGCGTCGGCGTGCTCTCGGTCGGCGAGGAGCGCAGCAAAGGAAATCAACTCGTGCTCGAGACGGCGCGTCTGCTCGAGACCGCGCCGGTCCGTTTCATCGGCAACGTCGAGGGCGGAGATCTCTTCCACAACGTTGCCGACGTCATCGTCACCGACGGCTTCGTCGGCAACGTCGTGCTGAAGGCCGGCGAAGGAATGTTCGCCGACTTGGCGCGCGTCATGCGCGACACGCTGCTGGGAGGCAACTTCCTCACGAAGGTCGGCACCGCGATGCTCGCCCCGGCGCTCAAGCGCCTGCGAAGGCGTTTCGATTACGAGACGTACGGCGGCGCGCCGCTGCTCGGCCTTCGCGGAAACTGCATCGTCACGCACGGGCGAGCCGGCCGCAACGCCTTGAAACACGCGATCGGCGCGGCCGCGCAGGAAGTCAACCAAGACGTCGTCGGCAAGATCACGGAGCTCATCGCACCGCATCTCGCTCCGACGTAATCGCCATGGCCGGCGTCTACGTCCACCTGCCCTTCTGTCCGTATCTCTGCCCCTATTGCGATTTCGCGAAATGGCCGCTGCGCGAGAGCGCCGCGCGGCGCTATCTCGGCGCGCTGCGGGCCGAGATCGAGCGCGAGCCGGTTACGCCGGCGCAGACGGTCTATCTCGGCGGCGGCACGCCGAACGCGTACGGCCGCGACTCGATCGTCGAATTGCTCGCGCTCGTGCGAGCGCGCTTTCCGGGAACGAGCGAGATCTCGATCGAGGTCAACCCGGAACTCGTGCGCGACGGCGATTTCGAAGCGTATCGAGACGCCGGCGTCACGCGGCTCTCGATCGGCGTGCAGTCCTTCGAGCCCGGCGAGATCGAGAGGCTCGGCCGCAAGCACACCGTCGAGCAGGTTCGTGCGGTCGTCGCGCAGGCGCGCGCGGCGCGCATCGCGTCGGTCTCGCTCGACCTGATCTTCGCGGTGCCGGGCCAGACGCCGGCGAGTTGGCGCCGCACGCTGGCGGCGGCGATCGCCCTCGGCGTCGATCACTGCTCCGCGTACGGTCTCACGGTGGAAGAAGGGACGCCGTATGCGGCATGGCGAGCGCGCGAGCCGGCGGCGTTCTTCGACGACGAGCGCGAAGCCGAGCTCTACGCGATCGCGATCGAAGCGCTGGCGGCCGCCGGCTACGAGCAGTACGAGATCAGCAACTTCGCGCGCCCCGGCCATCGCTGCGCGCACAACCTTAACTATTGGGCGAACGGCGAGTATCTCGGGTTCGGCGTCGGCGCGGCATCGTATCGCGACGGCGTGCGGTCGGTGCACACGCGCCGGCTCGACGCCTACGTGGCGGCGTCGCTCGACGGGCGGGCGATCCCCTCCGACGCCGAGCGGCTGGTGGGCCGCAAGCGCGCCGGCGAGGCAATGATGCTCGCGCTGCGCACGGCGCAAGGGGTTGACTTGAGCGAGTTCAAAGAACGCTACGGCGTCGACGTGATGAACGAGTACGCGCCGGTCGTAACGCGATTCGCGCGGACGGGATTGCTGGAGCGCGTCGGAGATAGCGTCCGGCTGACCCGGCGAGGCATCTTTCTCGCCAACGACGTCTGTGGAGCTTTCGTAACATTCGAGTGAGAACGACCAACCTCTCGGAGACGGTGCTGCGCATCGCTCTCGTCCTCGTCTTCGGCGTCAGCGGATTTCTCCTGGGACGCGAGGCCTACTTCAGCCTGCTCTCGCCGCACTTCGCCAACGAAGCGCTGCAGATGGCTTTTCTCATTCTCTCGCCGGTCGCCGGCGCGCTGATCGGCGCGTTGCTCGTGCCGTTCGTGCAGGCGCTCTTCGAAGGCCAGCTTCGCCAAGCCGAGGGCGCGATGGATCGGCTGACGCCCGCCGAGATCGCCGGCGGATCGGTCGGCCTCATCGTCGGCCTGCTGATCGCGTTTCTCATCAAGGGCATCGTCTTCGAGCTGATCTCGGATTTTGGGCGCTCCGGAACGTACGTCGCGATCGTCCTCTACCTGACGGTCGCCATCTTCGCGGCCTATCTCGGCGCGCGGATCGGCGCGAAGATTCGCATCGTTCCGGTTCCCCGCAACGGCGCCGCGGGCGGCGACGGCGCGCCGAAGGTCGTCGACACCTCGACGATCGTGGACGGGCGCATCGTCGAGATCATGGAGAGCGGATTCCTCGAGGGCCCGTTGATCGTGCCGCGTTTCGTCGTGCGCGAGCTGCAGTCCATCTCGGATTCGGTGGACCCGCTCAAGCGCACGCGCGGCCGGCGCGGCTTCGACGTGCTCACCCGCATGCAGGAGATCGCGACCGTGGAGATCAGCGAGCGGGATTACGCCGACATGGCGCAGGGCAACGTCGACGCGCGGCTCGTCCGGCTCGCGCAAGAACTATCCGCGAAGCTCGTGACCAACGATTACAACCTCAATCGCGTCGCCCACGTCGAGGGCGTGACGGTGCTCAACGTCAACGAGTTGGCGAACGCCGTCAAGCCCGTCGTCTTGCCGGGTGAGGAGCTGCACGTCGCGGTGATTCGCGAGGGGAAGGAGTCGCATCAAGGCGTCGGTTATCTTGAAGACGGCACGATGATCGTCGTCGAGCACGGACGCCGCCTGATCGGGGAAGAGATCGACGTCGTCGTGACGAGCGTGCTGCAGACCGTCGCGGGACGCATGATCTTCGCCCGCCCGAAACGCGAGAGCGTTCCGACGTGACGTGGGGCGCCGTCGTCGTTGCGGCCGGCCGCGGCACGCGTCTCGGCGGGCCCAAGCAGCTCATCGAACTCGCGGGAACGCCGATGGCCGGATGGTCGATTCGCACGTTCGCTGAAATGGAGGAGATCGGCGAGATCGCCGTGGCGACGGAGCCCGATCTCGTCGAGCCGATGCGCGAGCTCTGCGCGCGGGTCGCCCCGAAACGCGACGTGCGCGTCGTACCGGGCGGCGCGACGCGCCGCGAGAGCGTGCGTCGAGGGTTGAGCGCGATCTCCGCCGCGTGCGGCGCCGTGCTCGTCCACGACGGAGCGCGGCCGCTCGTGCGCGCCCACGACGTGCGCGCGGGGATGCGCGAAGTGCGCGCGGGGCGGGCGTCGCTGCTCGCCGTTCCGGCGGTAGACACGATCAAGCTCGTGGACGCGGCATCGCGCCGCGTCGTCGAGACGCTCGACCGCAAGCGGCTCTGGGCGGCGCAGACGCCGCAGTTCGCCGCCGCCGCCGATCTGCGGGCCGCGCACGAGCGCGCGGAACGCGATGCGATCGAGGCGACCGACGACGCCGCACTGCTCGAGGCCATTGGAGTGGAGGTCGTCGTCGTTCCCTCGACGAGCGAGAACTTCAAAGTGACGCACCCCGACGACGTGGCGCGCGCGCAAGCGATCCTGCGAGAGCGGGTCGCGTGATGCGAATCGGTCACGGTTTCGACGCGCATCGTCTCGTCGAAGGCCGAGCCTTCGTGCTCGGCGGCATTCGAATTCCGTTCGAGCGCGGCGCGCTCGGCCACTCCGACGGCGACGCGCTCGCGCACGCGCTCGCCGACGCGCTGCTCGGCGCGGCCGCGCTGCCGGACCTTGGCTCACGCTTCCCGGCGAGCGACGCGCGGTGGAAGGACGCGGACTCGATGGAACTGCTCGAGCGATGCGCCGCCGCCGTACGCGACGCCGGCTTTGCAATCGTCAACGTGGATGCGACCGTCGTCGTCGAGCGGCCGAAGCTCGCACCGCACGTCGAGGCGATGCGCGCGAACGTCGCGGCGCGGCTGGGCGTGGACGTCGGCGCCGTCGGCGTCAAGGCGAAGACGAGCGAAGGAATGGGCTATACCGGCGACGGCAGCGGGCTCGCGGTCCACGCCGTCGCGCTCATCGATTAGCGCCCGCGGGCCTCAGGGCGAGGGCGAGACCGCGAGCCCGGTGCGTGCCCGGTTACTTTTTCGTGGAGAGCGGCCGCGGAGCGAACCCGCTCGTTGACGGCTTGGGTTACACTGTTGCAGATGTTCTTCGGTACGATATCGGCCGATTTGCGAGCTCCACTCGAGCGCGATCCCGCCGCGCGCGGGCCGCTCGACGTCGTGCTTTCGTATCCGGGATTCCACGCGCTGCTCGCACATCGGATCATCCATCCGCTCTATCGCGCGGGCGTGCCGCTCCTCCCGCGCTTCCTCGCGAACGTCGCGCGCTTCTTTACCGGCATAGATATCCATCCGGGCGCGACGCTCGGCAAAGGCATCTTCATCGATCACGGGACCGGCGTCGTCATCGGCGAGACCGCCGAAGTCGGCGATGGGTGCACGATCTATCAAGGGGTCACGCTCGGCGGCACGAGCCTATCGCGCGGGAAGCGGCACCCGACGTTGGGACGCAACGTGACCGTCGGCGTCAACTCGAGCGTGCTCGGCGCGATCGTCCTCGGGGATAGCGCAAAGGTCGGCGGCGGTTCCGTCGTCGTCAAAGACGTCCCCGCGAACGCGACCGTCGTCGGCGTGCCCGCGCGCATCGTCGCGCAGGACGGAAAGCCCGTTCGCGCGGTCTCGACTCGCCCGCAGGTCGAGATGCCCGATCCGAACGCCGATGCGATCGTCCGGCTCCAGCGGAGGATCGATCTCCTGGAGCGGCGGCTGACCGAGATCGAGAGCGGCGACGCGGAAGAAGAAGCCTGGAGCTGGGTCATCTAAGAGAACGGGTGTCGTGAGACTCTACAACACCCGCACGCGCGGCGTCGAAGAGTTCGTGCCGTTGCGTGCCGGCGAGGTGCGCATCTATGTTTGCGGATTGACGCCGTCGGCGCAAGCCCACCTCGGCCACGCCCGCTCGTTTCTCTTCTTCGACGTCTTGCGGCGCTATCTCGCGCACCGCGGGTATCGCGTGACCTACGTGCAGAACGTCACCGATATCGACGATCGCAGCATCAACGCGGCGAAGGAGACCGGCGAGGATTATCACGCGATCATCGATCGCTACTACGGCGAGTTCAAGGCGGCGATGAGCAAGCTCGGCGTGACGGAGTACGATAGCGAGCCGTACGCGACGAAGTTCATCGAGCCGATTCAGACGATGATTCGTGAGCTCATCGCCGCCGGGCACGCGTACGTGACGCCGGACGGCATCTACTATCGCGTCGCCACCTTCGCCGGTTACGGGAGGCTCGCCAACCGCAACGTCGCCGAGTTGGAATCGGGCGCGCGCATCGAGGTGGACGAAAAGAAAGAGGATCCGCTCGACTTCGCGCTCTGGAAGTTCGCGAAGCCGGGCGAGCCGCGCTGGGCGTTCGAGCCCTACGGCGAAGGCCGTCCCGGATGGCATATCGAGTGCTCCGCGATGTCGCGCGCGCTGCTCGATCCCGACGGAGCCGGCTTCGACATTCACGGCGGCGGCGCCGACCTAATCTTCCCGCACCACGAGAACGAGATCGCGCAGAGCGAGCCGCTGATGTCGCGCCCGCCAATGGCAAACTTCTGGGTGCACGGCGGCCTCTTGCTCTTCGACAACCGAAAGATGTCGAAATCGTTGGGGAACTTCGAGCCGCTCTCGTCGCTTCTCGAGCGCCACGATCCGCAGGCGATTCGCTGGCTCTTTCTACAGACCGGCTATCGCAAGGTGATGAACTTCACCGAGGAGTCGATCGCCGCGGCGGGCCAGGGACTCGGCCGCGTCAAGGCCGCGTATCGCGATATCGCGCGCGCCGGGCGAGCGCAGTCGCCCGACGATCGCGAATTCGACGCGCGCATGGAGGCGGCGCTCGACGACGACATGAACGCCGCGGCCGCGCTCGCGGTGCTCTACGACGTCGTCGCGAACGCGAAGCCGACGCGCGAGCGCCTCGCCTATTGGCTGCGCATTCTCGGCATCGAGCCGAACGAGTCGTGGCTCGAGGATCCGGTTGCGGAGCTGCCAGCGGATATCGGCGCGCGCTTGCGGACCGCGCTGCGCGAGGCCGGCATCGCTGCCCCTGCGATGGACGGTGCGACGCCGCGAGAGGCGGTCGAGCGAGTCGTCGCGCTGCGCGACGAGGCGCGGCGCGCAAAGGATTGGGCCGCATCGGATCGCTTGCGCGACGCGCTCGCGCGCTGCGGCATCGAAGTCAAAGACTCCAAAGACGGCACGGCCTGGACGGTGGCGTGAACTACGACGATCTCGTCTACGGCATCCACGCGGTGGACGAGGCGCTCGCGAGCGGCGAGAAGTTGCGCGCGATCCACGTCGCGGCGGATCGCGCGAAGGACGCGCGGCTTCGCGCGCTGCTCGCGCGAGCGAAGGAGGGCAACGTTCCGGTCCGTTTCGAGCGCCGCGCGTTCTTCGATCGTGTCCCGTTCAAGGCGCACCAGGGCGTCGTCGCGGTCGCGCCGCCCTTTGACTACGCATCGCTGCACGACATCATCGGACGCGGCGGCGGACGGCGGTTGATCGTGCTGCTCGATCACCTCACCGATCCGCACAACGTCGGCGCGATCGTTCGCACGGCCGAAGCGGCGGGCGCGAACGGCGTCGTCTTGCCCTCGCGCCGCTCGGCGGGCATCAATGCAACGGTTCGCAAGGCCGCCGCGGGCGCGGCAGCCCACATCCCGATCGTCAAGGTCGCCAACCTGGCCGAGGCGATCCGGGCCCTCAAGAAGGCCGGGATTTGGGTCGTGGGGGCCGACGCCTCGCCCGAGGCCGTCGCGCTCGGCGATGCCGACCTCGACCGAGACCTCGGGGTCGTCATCGGGGCCGAGGGAAGCGGCCTTTCGCCCCTGATTAAGCGTGAATGCGACTATCTGGTGAGGCTGCCCATGCGGGGGAAAGTGGCCTCCCTCAACGCCTCGGTGGCCGCCGCTATCCTGATTTACGAGGCCTTAAGACAGGGAGACCGCTCGCTTCGTCCTTGACGAGGGAGGGGGAACCTCCTATATACTAGCCTCGACGTGCCGCGCCCGACGGGCCGCGGCCTGCGCATGCGGCTCGTCGTTATCAACGAGGCAGATAGAATATTATGGCAATGACCCATCCAGTGGCGGATGGCGTAGAGTACCAGCAGAGGGTCGACGAGGATCTGGTCGCCATCGCAAAGACCGGCGATAACCTCGCCATGGAATACCTTCTTAACAAATATAAAAATTTCGTACGCATCAAGGCCAAGAGTTACTTCTTGATCGGCGCCGACCGAGAGGACATCATCCAGGAAGGAATGATCGGCCTCTACAAGGCCGTGCGCGACTTCAAGGCCGATAAGCTTTCGAGCTTCCGGGCTTTCGCCGAGCTGTGCATCACGCGGCAGATCATCACCGCGATCAAGACGGCGACGCGCCAGAAGCACATCCCGCTCAATCAGTACATTTCGCTGAACAAGCCGATCTACGACGAGGACAGCGAACGGACGCTGCTCGACGTGATGGCGTCGCAGAAGACCTCAGACCCCGAAGAACTGGTCGTGACGCAGGAAGTGTCCGACGACATCCGCCAGCGAATCCGGCAGAATCTCTCCGAGCTCGAGTCGCAGGTGCTCGAATCGTACCTCGAGGGCAAGAGCTACCAGGAGATGGCGCGGGATCTGGGCCGGCACGTGAAGTCCATCGACAACGCGCTCCAGCGCGTCAAGCGGAAGATCGAAAAGAACCTCGCCGAGTTCGAGTTCCAGTAACCGTTTCGACGAAGGCGCGCCACGTCGGCATCGTCGCCTGCTCCGCGGAAGGGGCGGCGCTCTGCTATCGCACGATCTGCTCGGAGGGCGACGCGATGCTCGGCGAGCACGCGCACCCGGAGATCTCGATGCACACTCCGTCCTTCGCGGAGTACTGCGAACGCATGGAGCGCGACGATTGGAACGGCGTCGCCGAGCTGATGCTCGACTCGGCCCGTAAACTCGCGAAAGCCGGCGCCGACTTCCTGATCTGTCCCGATAACACGATCCATCAAGCGCTCCCGATTATCGCGGAGCGCTCGCCGCTTCCGTGGCTGCACATCGCGGAGGTCGTCGCCGACGAGGCCGGCGCCCGCGGATACCGGCGGCTCGGGCTGCTGGGAACGCGCTGGCTCGTCGAGAGCGATGTCTATCCGCGTTCGCTCGAGCGACGCGGCATCGAGTTCGAGCGCCCGACCGCAACGGAACGCGACGAGATGAACGACGTCATCATGGACGAGCTGGTCTGCGGGCGGACGCCACCCGAAGCGCTGCGTTGCTTTCGGCGCGTCATCGAACGCATGAAGGATGCGGGATGCGATGCCGTCGTGCTTGGCTGCACCGAGATTCCGCTCGTCGTCGGCGACGCGAACTCGCCGCTGCCGGCGCTCGACTCGACCCGGCTCTTGGCGCGCGCGGCGCTGCGCCGCGCGACCGGCTCGGGCTAGCCGAGCCTCTCCACGATCGCGCGATAGAGCGCCTCGCGCTCCGCAATCGGATCGACGACGAAGATCGTCGGCTCGCCGGCGTGCGGCTCGATGCAAACGGTCACCCGCCCGCGCGCGCAGACGTCCATGCAGCTCGTGCTGATTGCGCGAATCGGCCCCCAACGGCCGTCCTGCTTGAGCCGCTCTTTCAACCAGTTACGCAAGTTGAAGTCGCCGATCTGCGCGGCGATTGCGGGATCTTCTTCCGGGATGCGTTCCTTGAAACAGCGCTCGCAGACGAGCGCGAGCCCCGCCGTAAGCCACTTTGGATTTACTTGTTGCATGTTGCTTTTAAGAAACAGTTGGAGCCGACGGTGGGACTCGAACCCACGACCCCGATCTTACAAGGATCGCGCTCTGGCCAACTGAGCTACGTCGGCAACAACTCCAATTGCAGCGATGGCGCCCGAAACACCTCTCGCGACGGTTGCCGACGAGACGCCGATTTTGGTTGATGAAGTTTCAGAGGATTGTCACGTCCACCAAGGCGGTGGGCTCTCCCGCGACCCCGGTTTAGTGCGCGAAATGTAGGCGTAAGCGCGTGGCAGTTTGGGCAGAGTAGCTTCAGATTTGAGAGCCGATTATTCTGCCAGTCGCCATCTACGTGCTCGACTTCGACGGGAACCTTTCGGGTTTTCTGGTGGCGCCGCGCCCAGCCGCACTCCGAACAGCGCTCGCCATATAGCTCTCGCAAGAGCCGAGCTAAGAATTGACTGCCGACAGGCCCGTAAAAGCCCCCGTTTTCGACGAAGTCGCGCACCTTGGCGCCATAACGGTGCGCTTGCATGCACCTGAGGGAGCAGTACCTGGCGCGATGTAAACCGACGATCTTGCCGCATCCATTTAGGCATTGGCTGCGGCTCTTTTGCTGCGCCCGATGACAGCAGGCAATCGAACAATACTTCGTGGCCGTGCGTTTTAATTGGGCTCCGCATCCTGTTTGACAGTACTTCGGCGATCCTCTCGACATGGTGCCAAGATTGTACGCATGGGATGTGCCATACGCATGGCCTATTGCGTCGTGGTGCGCTTCTCCCAGAGCACGCGCGTGTAGAGCGTTTGAAATCCGCAACGATGAAAGTTGCGCTCGGAACGTCCGCCCGGACCGGCGAAGCCGTGCGCGATTCGAGCCCCCGATTCAACTGCGCGCGCTAGCCGGTCTCGAATCATCGCGAGATGCCAACCGCGATTGCGATACGCTACCAGCGTCGAGCCGGCGATGATCGAAGCACATTCGCCGGAGAGGCCCATTGCGGACGTTGCCGCGATCGCGTCGCCGTCGCGCCCCTCGAGCGCGACGACGCCGTGCGTATCTGCGACGATCGTTGCGATTTCATCGTCGCCCGGCTCGAGCGTTTCGCGACCGCGAAAGCCTTGCGCCGAGGCGATCGCCCACGCTCGCACGTCCGCTGCGATTCCGATGCGTTCGTCCTTAAATGCCGCGGCTTGGAGTTCGTCGGTTGCCATGACGCTGGTGAAGTCGCAGGGCGTATAGCCGGATTGCGCCAGCGTGCGGCCGAGCGTCGCGTCCGCGAGCGGATCGACGGTAACGCGCGGCGTCGTGCCGCGAGACTCGTAGAACTCGGTGATGCGCGCGACGTCGCCCGCGCTCACCGCCGCGAACGATCCGACGCCGTAGGCCTTCGAAATGGGCCGCTCGATGCCGGCGAATACCGCTAAGCCGCCGGCGACGTCGATCGTCTCGACGCCGATATCGGGGAGTAGACGCTGCGCGGCCTCGGCCATCGCTCGCAACTCTGCGTGCTGCGCGTGCCGGAGCGTCGCAAAGAGTTCGCGCGTCAGGAGCACGCGCGGATTGCTTTTAGGCTACGTACCGACGACGATCCAGTCGGCGATGACGTACTGCGCGCCGGTGCTCGTGATCGTCAGCATCCCGCTGCCTGCCGCGTCCGTGCGGAAGGTCGCGAGTTGCTTGTTGTTCTTCGTGATGATGCCGCTGATCGCATCCGGCCCGCGGCCCGCGTCGGTCGTGACGTAGAGGCTCTCACCCTTCGAGAAGCGCGCGCCTGGAACGTTGACGCTCGAAAGCTCGCCGCGATGGAACGCCAGCGCGATCGGAATCGAGAACGCGCTCGCCGACGCGCCCCCCTTGAGCGTAAACGCGGGAACGGTCATCGGACAGTTGGCGATCATGCCGCTGCGGGCGATCGAGAGACTCCCAATCGCGCCCTGCACGACGGCGCCGGTCGCGTTTGCGGTCCAGGTCGCCGAGCCGCGACCATCGGTCGTGCGCGTGCCGCCGGAGAAGGCGCCGCCCTCCCAGCCGAACGTCGCATCGAGCGAGGGGATGCCGCTCAAACTGTAACCCGCCGAGCCTTCGCAGTACTCGACCATGTTGCCCGAGCCGGTCCGGAAGACGAGCTCGGAACGCGATGTGATTTGCTTCGCCCGCTCCGACGCTCGCGGCTTGCGCGCGCCGGAGAAGGCGCGCTGGTCGGCGCTGACGTCCCGGACGAACGAGCCCATGGCATCGGTGACCGCGATCGCCGCCTTGGCGTTCTCCGATCCGGAGGCGCGATGCGCGTCGAGGGCGTCGGCGACGTCGCTAACGGTCTGCACCCCGTCGGCCGACGGCAAGGATAAGCCGGCGGGGCCGAGCAAGCCGGCGCAACCCGCGAGCGGAACTCCTATGACGAGGGCAGCCGCGAGGGCCGCCAGGCGAGCCATCCTGCGCAGACTCCAAAGATCGGTAGGCAAGTTTGCTATGGTTTCCATGGTAAGGTACCGGTGTAGGGTGCACATGAGAGGTCCATGAGGAGCGGCAGCGGTTGTCCCTTACTACCGCGCCGAGGAGCCCGTGGTTCCGCTAGCGTACCCTCGTGGGCTGGTCGCGGGTAGGTGGCCGAGTGGTTAATGGCACCAGACTGTAAATCTGGCGCGCGAAGGCGCTACGCTGGTTCGAATCCAGCCCTGCCCAAGTCTCCGCGGGCGTTGCATAGTGGTAATGCCCCTGCCTTCCAAGCAGGAGTCGCGGGTCCGATTCCCGCCGCCCGCTCCAGTCTTGCGTTCACGTTAACCGGGATCGGCTCGAGCAACGTTCGGCCGGCTGCCCACAGCCCCGTCCCGCAGCAGCAAAACGTTCGGTTTTCCGCCCTCCTGGGCAGAGGGAGGGGACGCAAGTCATCGAATCCGTCGGGTCCCTTGCTTTTCAGACCGCTCTATCGAGTGATGGCGCCGTCTGGATCCAAAAACATAGGAGAACTCGACAACATGCGCTTATCAATGGCGACCGCAGCGAGTGTTGCCCTAGCGGCAGCCCTGCTTGCGGGTTGTTCCACCTCATCTCAAGGTACGGCAATTCCCGGCGGCGCGACGCAATCGAGCGCCGCGCACGGCGTCGGATCACCGGCACACTTCGTGCCGCTGCCGAAGGTCATGACCCGCGCGCAGGTCGCGCAGCTCCATCCGAGCGTCCTGCAACCGAAACTTCAAGAGATTCTCAGTCACAAGCACTTCTCCAAGCCGAACTTCCGCCCGAACAAGAAGGCCAAAGTGCTGCAGTTCATCATGGATGACGGCGGCTACATCTGGGGCCTCGGCAAGAAGAACAAGCTCGTCTCGTACGCAACCGATTGCTCGGGCGCCGAGGGCGGCGTCGTCGATCATTCGAGCCGTCTCGTCGTTGCGTGCACGAACTCGTCAACGGTCAACATCTACAAGAAAGGCAACGCGAGCGGCCCGGCCGACACGGTGCTCAACGACACGCCCGGCATGTATCCGGCGGCCGCGTTCGAAGGCAGCGACGGCACGATCTACGCGACGAACCTCTACGGGTTCTCTTGCACGACGTACTACTGCTACTTCTACCCGGGTAACGTCGTGTGGTGGAGCCCTGGTAACCAGTCGTCCGGATCCTCGCCGAGCGGCACGTACACCGACCCCAGCATGTACGAAGTCTACTTCGGCGACGTTGACAACAGCGGCAACGTCTACATCGACGGCGTCCGCGCCGTCTCGTACGGCTACGGAGCCGATGAGATCACGGGCATCACCACGACGGCCCCGGTGTCAACGAATATGAACATCGCGCTGAACTTCCCCGGCGGCATCTACGTCGTCGGTCCGAACAGTGCGACGCCCGAGCTCTCGGTCAACGACCAGGGCTCCTACGGCTCCGGCAACAACGCGCTCTATATCTACTCGCTGCCGTGGCCGGGCTCGCTGCTCTACACCGACCACTCGCCGCAGAACATCAGCAACACCTGCGACCCGGTCGCCGGTGGATACAACAAGGCGGATACGCAGGTCCTGATCGGCGACGCGGGATGCGGCGCCGGCGACCTCGGCACGTTCGCCTCGAATACGTGGAAGACGCTCCTGAACATCAACTTCAGCGAGCCGATCGACGGAGCGTTCCAGTCCTCGGATAAGTAACGCTCACGCAATCCACGTAGCAAAGCTAACGGGGTTCTCTTCGGAGAACCCCGTTTCTCTTTTGCGATTCGGATGGAGCGGGGAACGCTTACATGCCGCCGGGGAGCATGTTGCAGTCGATCATCTTGTTCAACAGCGGCGCGGCGACGATGTTGACGAAATCCGTGCGCGCCTGCTGATTCGCCTTGAGCTTGGCGGCCATCGCGCTCGAGCTCGATCCCGAGGCGGACTTCTGCTTCATCTGCGCCATCGTAGCGGCGAAGTCGCTGCAGTTCTCGCCCTGGATCTTGCCGACGAACGAGTTTGCGGCTTTCGTTGCGATCTGATCGGCCATCTGCTGACGCATCTGCGCCGTCGCCGGAATCGCGGCCGACGCCAGCGCCAATCCGGCGACGGCGATCGCGACGGCGCGACGCGAAAATACCGAAGAGTAAAACACTCTGTAAAGCCCTCCTTGCGCCGCGCCTTCGGTTCGCAAAACCGCGCGCCCTCTGGTAGGGAGCGAAGCCGCGAGCGGAGTAACGCCGCTAGGGGCGCCGTCGTAGCTCAGTGGTAGAGCACTCCCTTGGTAAGGGCGAGGCCACGGGTTCAATCCCCGTCGACGGCTCCATCCCTTGCCTGCGACGGGAGGTGCCATGCTTTCGAGACGTGTTTTCGCTTGCATCGTGCTCGCAGCAACGGCCGCCTGTTCGACGAGCGCCTCGTTCTCCAACGCGGGGGCGATGCTGCCCGCCATGCAGAGATCGCCGGTTCGCTTCGCCAACGGCAAGACGCCGATCAAGCACGTCGTCTTCATCATTCAAGAGAATCGCAGCTTTGAGAACTTCTTCGCCGGATTCCCCGGCGCGGACGCCCCGTTGTACGGCTTCGCGCTGCACAGCCACAGACGCGTGAAGGTCCCGCTGCACCAGACGGACTTCGAGACCAACCCGAACCTGCCGCATACGTGGCAGGCGGCGATCACCGGATGGCACAAAGGGAAGATGGACGGTTTCCACACCGGCCCCGGCATGAATTTTGCCGCCTACGCGTACGCGGAGCACTCGCAGATCGGGCCCTATTGGGCGATGGCTCAGCAGTACGTGCTCGCCGATAAGATGTTCCCCGACGAGTTCGGGGGCAGTTATGTCGTCCACATGATGGCCGTCGCGGCCAACGACGATCTCAGCCCAACCGAAGCGCTGGTCAATCAGCCGACGCACGCGCCCGAAGATTGCGACTCGCCGCCGCAGACGCGCAGCTCGCTCGTCAACATCTATCGGCAGGTCGGGCGCGGCAACGGGCCGTTCCCATGCTTCACGCAGTTCGACTCGCTCGCCAACGTCCTCGACGACGCCGGCGTATCGTGGCGGTTCTATATCAAGCGCCACCTCAACGGCGGGCTCTACTCGCCGTTCGAAGCGCTCTCCTACGTTCGTTACGGTCCCGACTGGGATAGGAATATCATCGCCCCGCAGACGCGCGTGCTTACGGATATCAAACGCGGCCGTCTCGCCGCGGTGACGTGGGTAACGCCGAGCCGCAACGACTCCGATCTTCCCGGCACCCACAGCGACCACGGGCCGTCGTGGGTTACCGCGATCGTCAACGAGATCGGCGAGAGCAAGTTCTGGAAATCCACTGCGATCGTCGTCGTGTGGGACGAATGGGGGGGCTGGTACGACAACGTGCCTCCACCGCAGCTTGACTTCCGCGGACTAGGGATTCGCGTTCCCTGTTTGATCATCTCGCCGTATGCGAAGGAAGGGACGTCCGGAGCCGGATACGTCTCGCACACGCAATACGAGTACGCGAGCGTTTTGAAGTTCGTCGAAGAGATCTTCGATCTGCCGCCGATCGGACCGGGCTCGCAAGGCTACGCCGACACGCGAGCCAACAGCATCGCCGATAGTTTCGACTTTTCGCAGAGCCCGCGCGCCTTCACGCCGTTCGGCTCGAAATATCCGGCGTCGTACTTCATCAACGAGCCGCCGTCGGACGCTTCGGTGGACGACGAGTAGGCGTCAGCGCTCCATCGCCTTCTTGATGAAGGCGTCTGCCGCGTCGCTCCATGGCCGTGCGAATTCGCTCGGCCAGTTGGCCGAATCCGACCAAAGCCGGCTCAATCCGCGCGCGATCTCGGCGTTTCCTTGCGTGAACGCTTCGAGCAGCGCCCGCCATCGCGCGGCGAGTTCCCGGGCCTCGTCGCTGCCGGGATCGACCGCTCGCGCGGCCGCCGCCTCGACCTCCGCGAGCAGCGCGGCCCACGCGCGTTGACCTTGCTCGACGAGCTCGGGGGCGTTGCGCTGCAACTCTTCGAGCTTCTCGCGCGCCTCCTCGGAGTAGAACTTCTTCGTCCATTCCCAATCGTTTTGCACTTTGAACACCTCAATGACGTTTCGGAGCGTCGCCCAAAAATCGGCCGGTTCGCCGCGCAACAGAACGCGCCGCGCTTCGTCGATCGCCGCCAAGGCCGATTCGAGCTTCTCTTTCCGCCGCGCGATCAATTCGCGCTGCATTTGCAGAGCCGCAACCAGCGGCGGGCTCGATCCTCCGAGCAGCTCCTTGATTTGATCGAGACTAAATCCAAGGAAACGCAGCGCGAGAATCTGTTCCAGGCGCCCCAGCTCGGCTTTGCCGTAACGGCGGTATCCCGAATCGCTCAGGGCCGCCGGTTTGAGCAGTCCGATCCGATCGTACAGATGCAGCGTGCGGACCGTGACGCCCGCCGCCGCGGCGAACTCCTTGACCATCTTCAGGTCGCCGCCCCGCGTCTCCATGCTTCCTCCCTATCCAAGTCTAGGCGCTGACCCAGCGTCGGAGTCAAGCGTCTTTTTCCCGGATTCTAAGGCGCTTCCGGCGGCGCCGACGTTATACTATGGTTGCTATGCCCGCTCGAAACTTCTCGACCTATACCAAGGCGCTCGCCGTCGTAGGCGCGGCTATCTTCCTCGCGTCCTCGGTTCCGGCGTTCGCTCAAGAGTCGCCATATGGCGAGCCGCCCCCGCAGCAGCCGCCGGTGCAGCAGCCGCCGCTGCAGCAGCCGCCGCAGCATCTCCCTACCTACGCGGTGCCGACTCCGACGTACAGTCTCGGGGGCGCGATCAAGGGCATGGTTACCGGTTTTGACGGACAGTGGATCGTCTATATGCGCGACGACCGCGGCTTCGACGACCACATCACGCTTCACCAAGGAACGCAGATCAACCCGACCGGGATTCGCCTGCTCGAGGGAATGCGCGTAGCGATCTGGGGTTACGCCGACGGCCCCACCTATCAAGCGAACCGCATCGACGTTACGAACGCGCCGCAGGCGTACTACGGCTACGGCGGCTATCCGTTCTACGGGTACGGCTACGGCGGCTATCCCTACGGCTACGGTTATGGCGGCTATCCCTACGGCTACGGGTACGGCTATCCATACGGGTGGGGCTGGCCGTGGGGCCTCGGCCTCGGTCTCGGGATCAATTGGGGCTGGGGATGGGGTTACGGCTGGCATCCCTGGTCGGGCTACCGTCCGTACGGATACTATCACCCGTGGGGCGGCTGGGGTTATCACGGCGGAGTCTCCGGACGCCCCTGGCGGTAAGCGCCGCCGAGTCCGCTACCAGAGCGTGCCCTCGGCGACGAGCACGTAGAGAATCGGCCCGAGTCCCCAGACGATGCTGACGATAAACCACACGACCTTCTTGAACGTCGTCATGTCGCCGCGCGCGAGGATGTTGATCCACATGAGGATCATCGCGATCGGATGCAAGAGGATCGAGAGCAGCACTTCCAGCAGCAGCTTCATGCAGCCCTATTCGGCCCCGCATCGCTTTTGCGCCTTCGGTCGTTATGGAAGCGCAAGGAGTTGAAGATGAAGCACGAGGCAACCCCGGAAGTCCAAAAAAGCGAGGAGGAGTGGCGCGCCCAACTCGGCCCAGAACGCTACCACATCCTGCGCGAGGCCGGCACCGAGACCCCGTTCACGGGGAAGCTGCTCCAGGTCAGCGATGACGGAACCTATCTCTGCGGGGCGTGCGGCCACCCTCTCTTTAAGGCCGATTCCAAATTCGAGTCGCACTGCGGCTGGCCGAGCTTCACGCGTCCCGAGGAACAGGAGAACGTGCGCCTGCTCGACGATTACAGTCACGGCATGCACCGCGTCGAGGTGCGGTGTAAGCGCTGCGACTCGCACCTCGGGCACGTCTTCGACGACGGACCCGGCCCCGAAGGAACGCGCTACTGTATAAACTCGGCATCGCTCGACTTTCAGCCCTCGTCGCCGGCGTAGCGCTCGCGGCGGGGCTCGGCCTCGCGCCCGCGCGCGCATCCGAGGTCGTAACGGTGATGTACGCCGGATCGCTCGTTACGCCGATGGAGGGAGCGATCAAGAGCGCCCTCGCCCAACGCGGCATCGAGTTTCAAGGCCAGCCCGGCGGCAGCAAAGAGCTGGCCAATCTCATCGCCGCCGGCGTGAAGTCGCCCGACGTCTTCATCAGCGTCAATCCGAAGCTCGTAACGGGGCTCGGCGATCGCGTCGCGTCGGCGACGACCTTCGCGGGAACGAGCCTGGGGATCGCGTGGGCGCCGAGCTCCAAGTACGCCGCGCTCTTCGCAAGCGTCGCCGCGGGAAAGAGTTCGATGCAGAGCGCGCTCGAGACGCCGGGGCTGCGGATCGGCCGCACCGATCCGAAGCTCGATCCGAAGGGCGCCTATACGATCCAGGGGATGACGATCTGGCTCGGCAGCGACGGTGAGCGTACGATTCTCGGCGACGACGAGAACCCGGCGCAGATCTTTCCCGAAGAAGATCTGCTCGCGCGGATAGACACCGGTCAAGCCGACGTCGGATTCTTCTATCGCACCGAAGCGGTCGCGCGCGGCTACCAGTTCGTTCCGCTTCCCGGCGACGCCGCGCTGACCGATCGCATCACCTACACGCTCGCCGTCATGAAGGCGGCGCCGCATCCCGGCGCCGCGAAGGCCTTCGCCGATTTCATCCTCACCGGCGAGGGGCGCGCGATTCTGGAAAAGGCCGGCGTCATCTATCGTAAGACGCCGCATTGACCGTCAAGGCGCAGTTTCCCGAAGAGCAGACGACCGACGGCAGTTTCGCGCGCCAGGCGGACTCGTTCCGCGACTGGGTGCGCGCCGACGGCAGCACGGAGTTCCCGGCGGTCGCCGGTCGCTATCATCTCTACGTCTCGCTCGCCTGTCCCTGGGCGAGCCGCACGGTTATCGTTCGCGCGCTCAAAGGTCTGCGCAACGCAATCGGCATGACGGTCGTCGATCCGATCCGCGACGAACGCGGCTGGCGCTTCACCGCGAGCGAGCCCGACCCGCTCAATGGCTGGGCGTTCTTGAGCGAGGCGTACTTCGCCACCGATCCCGGCTATCGCGCGCGCGTCACGGTCCCGGTCCTCTGGGACGCGCAGCGCAAGCGCATCGTCAGCAACGACGACGACGACATCATGCGCATGCTGGAAACCGAGTTCGATGCGGTCGCCGCCAACCCGCGGCTCGACCTCTATCCGCGCGATCTCGCCGGCGAGATAGACGAGCTCAACGCGCGCCTCTACGAGAATTTCAATAACGGCGTCTATCGCGCCGGCTTCGCCACGCATCAAGCGCCCTACGAGCGCGCCGCATATCGCGTCTTCGAGTTCCTCGACGAGATGGAACGGCGTCTCGCCGATCGACGCTATCTCTTCGGCGCGCAACCGGTCGAGAGCGATTGGCGTTTCTTCGTGACGCTCGTTCGCTTCGATCCCGTCTACTACGGCCATTTCAAGTGCAACCTGCGCCGGATCGTGGATTACCAGAACCTCTACGGGTATCTGCGCGATCTCTATCAGATCGACGGCATCGCCGCGACGGTGGATTTCGATCAGATCAAGCGCCACTATTACTACACGCACGACGACATCAACCCGACGCGGATCGTGCCGATCGGGCCGCTGCAAGATCTCACCGCCCCGCACGGACGCGAGCGTCTTCCGTAGAAGAAGCGGCGGATGTTCGATCTCGACGAGTTCGTAGCCGATTGCCGCAGCGCGCTGGCCCAGGGGTCGGAGCACGCGGTTCGCGAGGTCGTCGCGCGGGCCGTCAGCGATCCCGCCGCCGTCATCAAGCGGCTCGGCGAACCGCGGCGCGGGGAGTTGCAACGCCTCTACCGATCGCCGGAACTGACCGTTCTCAACGTGATCTGGGCGCCGAAGATGACGATCTTTCCACACAATCACGATATGTGGGCGGTCATCGGCATCTACTCGGGACGCGAAGACAACGTCTTCTGGCGCCGGCTGCCCGGCGAAGCCCGTAAGGTCGAAGCGGCCGGCGCGAAGTCGCTCTGCGACAGCGATGCGGTGCCGCTCGGGCGAGATATCATCCACTCCGTCACGAATCCGATCGGCCGGTTCACCGGCGCCATCCACGTCTATGGCGGCGATTTCTTCGACGCTAATCGGAGCGAATGGGACCCCGAGTCGCTACTCGAGCGGCCCTGCGATCCGGAGCGCATCGCCAGGATCTTCGAAGAGGAGAACGACCGGCTGAAATAGCCTCCGGGCGCCTTGACAATCGAACATATGTTCGATAGCATGAATCTCCCATGGCGGCGCTGGCGGCTCCCCAACCGTGTCATAAGGAAGAGTTCGAGCTCCTCAAAGCTCGCCTGAGCGCCAAGCCGCCCTCTCCGCCCCTCGGGGGATTACTCCCGACCAACATTCCCGAACTCGACCGCCTGCTCGACGGCGGCCTCCCCGCCGGCGCCGTGACGACGCTCGAGGGTGAGATCGGCCGATGGAGTCTGGCAGCCGGGCTCGTAGCCGGAGCGACGCGCAAGGGTCTCGTCGCGATCCTCGACGACGGCGGGCTCTATCCGCCGGCGCTCGCGCAGGCCGGGGCGCGACTCGAGCGAGTCTTGGTCGTTCCCGTTCGCCGTGCGATCGCGATGGCTCGCGCCGCCGACATCCTCTTGCGTTCGCGTATCTGCCGCCTGGTGCTCGTCCCGGCGATGGCGGTGCGCGATGCGATCTGGACGCGTCTCGCGACGCTCGCGCATCGCAGCGGCGCGATCCTGATCGTGGTTGCGGCGCGCGCGAACGCCGCGCTAAGCGCCGCCGCGGGCGTGCGGCTGCACTGCGCGCTCGAGCGCGCGGTCGTGCACGGGCGGCGCGGTCTCTGGGGAAGCATCGCCGGCTTCGAGCTCTCCGTCGGCGTGCGCAAGCATCGGCACAACGTCGTAGGCGGAACGGTTCGCATCCGAGCCGAGCACGCGGAGATGCTCGATGCTGCTCTGCGTTAGCGTCCTTCGACAGGCTCAGGATGACAAGGGAGAAATGCCGCGCGATCTCTGGGAGGAGATGCTCGACGCGCTCGACGCGGTCTCGCCGCTGATAGACGGCGTTCGTCCGGGCCTCGCCTTTCTCGATATGCACGGCATCGCCGGCGACGCGCGCGCGCACGTGACGCAGGCTCGCCGCGCCCTGGCGCGTTTCGAGTGCGACGTGCGTTGCGGCGTCGCGAAGAACAAGATTGCGGCGCAGGCGGCGGCGCATCTCGCCGACGGGAGCGTCTGCGAGCCCGGTGCGGAGCGCGCGCTGCTCTCACCGTTGCCGTTGGCGTTGCTCGAGATAGATCCGGCGACGATCGAACGCCTGCGCCTTCTCGGCATCGAGCGGCTCGGCGAGTTGGCCCGGCTGCCGCACGGGCCCTTCGTTCGCCGTTTCGGCCCGGCCGCCGCGAGCTGGCACGAGCTTGCGTCCGGCGTCGATCGCCGCCCCTTCGTACCGCGCGGTCACGCCGTTGCGATCGAGGCGTCGATCTTCGGCGAAGGGCGTGCCTCCGACGAGGCGCAGGTCTTCTTTGCGCTGCGCATGCTGCTCGCGCGCATCTGCGCCGATCTCGACGGCTGCGGCAAGCGCGCGGGCGCCCTGCATCTGGAGATCGAGCTGGAAGACGCCGCTACGCAAGATTTCCACGTGCCGCTGGCGATGCCGACGGCGCACGAGCGCACGATGTTCGAGATGCTGCGCGCGAAGCTCGAAGGCCTGACGTTCGAGGCGGCGATCGTCGGCGTCCGCCTCGCGGCGCGGCAGCTCGAAGAAGGAGGAGAGGCGCAGACGCTCTTCCGCACCGACGATCTCGATCCGCAGCGCGTCGCCGTGACGATCGCGCGCCTCGAAGCCGCCCTCGGCGGGAACGTCGCTCGAGCCCGGACGCGCGAGGCGCATCTGCTCGAGGAGCGATTTCGTTACGAGCCTTTCGTCCTTCGGCAGCCCTTCGACTACGCTCAGGGTGACACGGTTAAGCCCTTCGACTCCGCTCAGCCCTTCGACTCCGCTCAGGATGACAAGCCCTTCGACTACGCTCAGCCCTTCGACTCCGCTCAGGATGACACGGTTAAGCCCTTCGACTACGCTCAGGGTGACACGGTTAAGCCCTTCGACTCCGCTCAGGGTGACAAGCGAAGTGAGCTCGTTCCGCAGTTGCGGCTGCACGAAGTGCGAGAGGTGCCGGTTCAGTTGCGCGGCGGCGAACCGGCGGTCGTCGATCGGCAGGCGGTGCGGCAGTGCGCCGGTCCGTGGCGCATCGCCGAGCGGTCGCACTCGGATTGCGCCGAGGGGCGCGATGAGTACGACGTCGTCTTGGAGAGCGGTACCTTCGCGCGCATCTACCGGCAAGGCTCGCACTGGTATTTCCGCGGCATCTACGAATGAAATTTCGCGAAGCAATTCCTCGATTGCGGCTGAGGCACGGGCGATGAGAAGCGACGAGCGTCTTTGAATCGTCCATGTCTCAGTTTGCGAAAGACGGGTATGCGGAGCTCCACGCATGGTCGAACTTCAGCTTCTTACAGGGAGGCTCGCATCCGGAAGAACTGGTAGAGAGCGCGGCGCGGCTCGGTCTCGCGGCGATCGCGCTGACCGATCGCGACGGCCTCTACGGAGCGGTGCGCTTTGCGACCTGCGCGCGCCGGCGCGGGGTCGAGGCGATCGTCGGCAGCGAGCTGACCTTCGAAGACGGCGCGCGCATCGTGCTTTTGGCCGAAGACGCGCGCGGCTATTCGCATCTCTGCGAACTGATCTCGCGCGCGCAGATGCGGGGACGCAAGGGCGACGCGCGTCTACAGTGGGAGGACTTCCGAGAGCGCAGCGATGGCCTGATCGCGCTCTCCGGCGGTCCGTTCGGGCGCCTCGATCGCAAACGCGCGCTCGCATATAAGGCGATCTTCGGCGACCGCTTCTATATCGAGCTCCAGCAGCATCTCACGCCGGCGGAGACGCAGCGCAACCTGCGGCTCGTGCGCCTCGCGCGCGAATGCCGCGTGCCGTTCGTTGCGACCAACGGCGTCGTCTACGCGGTCAAGGAGGACGCGCGAATTGCCGACGTGCTTGCGTGCGTGCGCGACGGCACGACGCTGAGCGCCGCGCGGACCGCCAACGCGCTCCGTCCGAATGCCGAGTTCCACCTCAAAGGACCCGCCGCCATGCGCCGCATCTTCGCGGAGCATCCCGAAGCGATCGCGGCGAGCGTTGCGATCGCGCGGCGCTGCCGCTTCAGGCTGGAGCGCACGACCGAACAGTTTCCGCTCTTCCCCGTGCCTGAGGGAAGCTCGCCGCAGCGCCATCTTCGCGAGCTCGTCTACGAAGGCGCCGCGAAGCGCTATGCGGCGCCGCTCGCGTCGAAGGTCGAGCGGCAGCTCGAATACGAGCTCGGCCTCATCGCCAAGATGGATCTCGCCGGATACTTTTTAATCGTCTGGGATATCGTGCGAGCGGCGGGCGAACTCGGCGTGCTCTGCCAAGGGCGCGGCTCCGCGGCGAACTCGGCCGTCTGTTACGCGCTCGGCATCACCGCCGTCGATCCGATCGCGATGGACCTGCTCTTCGAACGGTTCATGTCCGAGGAGCGGCGCGAAATTCCCGACATAGACATAGATTTCGCCCATCAAGACCGCGAGCGCGTCATTCAGTACGTCTACGAGCGCTACGGACGCGCGAACGCGGCGATGGTCGCGGAGGTGATCACCTACCGCGCGCGATCGGCGATCCGCGACGTCGGCAAGGCGCTCGGGCTTGCGCCGGAAGAGATCGAGGCGATCGCGCGCGAGTACGATACGCGCGAAGTGCTCCCCGAGGAGGCCGGTCCGCACGCGCTCTTCGCGCTCTGCCGCCGAATCGCGAACTTTCCTCGGCATTTGGGGATTCACTCCGGCGGCATGCTGATCACGCGCGACCCGCTCGTGCGCGTCGCGCCGGTCGAATGGGCGACGATGCGCGATCGCACCGTCGTGCAATGGGACAAAGACGACCTGCAGGATCTCGGCTTGATAAAGATCGATCTGTTGGGGCTGGGGATGCTCTCGCTCTTGCGCGAGGCGTTTACGATCTACCGGCGCTGCGTCGCTCGCGGCGATGCGTGGCTGCCGCAGCTTGCCCTGAACGGAGCCGAAGGGGTTGCGCCCGATCTCGAACTGCACACGATTCCGGCCGGCGATAAGCAGACGTACGCGATGATGCAGCGCGCCGATACCATCGGCGTCTTTCAAATCGAGTCGCGAGCGCAGCAGTCCATGCTGCCGAGGCTGAAGCCCGCCTGCTTCTACGATATCGTCATGCAGGTGGCGATCATTCGGCCCGGTCCGATTCAAGGGCAGATGATCCACCCGTTTCTGCGCCGGCGCTCCGGAGCCGAACCGGTAACCTATCCCCATCCCAAGCTGAAGCCCGTGTTGGAGCGAACGCTCGGCGTTCCGCTCTTTCAGGAGCAAGGAATGCGCCTGGCGATCGAGGCCGCCGGCTTCTCTGCGGGCGAGGCCGATCTGCTGCGCCGGGCGATGGGGCACAAACGCTCGCGCGATCGGATGGAGGCGATGCGCGCGCGGCTCGTCGACGGCATGGTCGCCAACGGCATAGACCGCGCCGCCGCCGAGCAGCTCTTTCACATGCTCGAAGGGTTTGCCGATTACGGCTTCCCGGAGTCGCACGCCGCGAGCTTCGCGCTCTTGGCTTACGCGTCGGCCTACGTGAAGTGCCGGCTTCCGGCCGTCTTTGCCGCGGCGATTCTCAACGTGCAGCCGATGGGCTTCTACTCGACCGAAGTGCTCGTCAACGACGCGCGCCGCCACGGCGTGACGATCCGGCCGATCGAAGTCAACGCGAGCGGCTACTGGTCGGAAGTGGATCCCGGCGGCGCGCTGCGACTCGGCTTCCATCTCGTGCGCGGCCTCGGCGACGCGCAGCGCAAGCGCTTGGAGGCGGCGATCGCGCGGGGACCGTTCGACGACGTCCTCGCCTTCGCGCAGCGCACGCGACTCGAGCGCGAGACGCTGGAGAACCTCGCGATCGCCGGCGCCTTCGCGCCGTGGTATCCGTCGCGCCGCGACGCGATGTGGGCGCTGCGCGGCATCGACGAGCGCGAGGCGCGCGGCGAGCTCGGCGCGCTCATGGACGTTGACGAGCCGGCGGCGCGTTTCGATCCGCCGGCGCCGAAGAAGATCGCAGCCTTCGATCTCTGGGCGACGGGCGTCACCGCGGCCGGGCAGGTGATGGAGCATTTCCGTGCCTTCCTCACGGAGCGGCGCGTCGTTCCGGCCGCGCGGCTGCAGACGCTTCCGCGCAACAGCGCGTGCCGCGTCGGAGGTCTCGTCGTCACGCGCCAGCGTCCGGGCACCGCCAAGGGCTTCGTCTTTCTCACGCTCGAAGACGAGACCGGGCTGGTCAACGTCATCGTCCGCCCGAAGGTCTACGAAGCCTTTCGCCGCCCGATTCGCTCCTCGCCGACGCTCATCGTCGAAGGAACGCTGCAGAAGGAGGCGGGCTGCATAGACGTGCTCGCGCAGAAAATCTGGAGCTTCGACGACGAAGGAATCACCCGCAGACTCGCCATCCATAGTTTCCAATGAGGGAGCCCATGAAGAAAGTCAACACGAACGAGCTCGAGACAAACTCGTGGTCTTCGCCGAAGGGCACGTTTGCCGGTTCGGGCGTTCAGATCTCCGAGGCGCTCGGCCGCAACCGCCACTCGACCGATCTACTCGAGCGCCATCCGTTCGACGTGGAGATTCTCCGGATTCCGCCGGGCAAAGCCCCCTACCCCTACCACTCGCACAGCGCGCAATGGGAGTTCTACCACGTGATCTCGGGGAGCGGCACCGCGCGCCACCACGCGGGAACCACGCCGATCGCGGCCGGAGATGCCTGCATCTTCAAGCCGGGCGAAGCGCACCAGTTCTTCAACGACGGCGGCGAAGATCTCGTGATCTACGTCGTCGCCGACAATCCAATCGGCGAGTCGTTCTACTATCCCGATAGCGGAAAGTGGGGCGTCCAGTTGCCCGAACGCCGGATGCTGCGCTCCGACGCGCTCGACTACTTCGACGGCGAGGAGTGAAGGAGCGAAAATCCGGCGGCCCGCGCACCTGCTTTAAAGAGAACGGCGCGCCGAAGGCGGCGTTCGCGACGAAGCGGGCCGCGGAGCGCGCGATGCCCAAAACCTCGAAGGGCCTGCACCCATATCGCTGCGAGCGGCATGGATGGCACCTCGGTCACGGAGCATAACTTCGCGCCGATCTGGGAACGATCTCGAACGTGAGCTTCGAACTGCGACTCTCGTGCCCGGCGCAATCCGAATACGTTGCGCGCGTCCGTCACACGCTGACGGCGTTTTTGCAGGGCCTCGAACTCGATCGCGACCTGCTCGCCGATGTGACGATCGCCGCCGGCGAAGCGTTGGCAAACGCGGTCGAGCACGCCTACGAGCGCGGATGCGAGCGGCCTCGGCTCGCGCTTCGCGCCCGATTGTGGCGCACCGGCAGGCTCTGCGTCGAGGTCTCCGACCACGGCTCGTTCATCGAACGCGGCCCCGTTCCCGGAAGGGGCCTTGGTTTGCAAATCATCCGAGCGATTGCCGGGCGGCTCACAATCGACACCGCAAAGGGAACTCGGGTCAGAATGATCTTCGAAAGATGATGCACGTCATCGTTTGCTTCGGGGATTCGCAGTTCGGAACGGCGTAAAAGTAAGTTAGGTCTACCCTGCTAGTCTAAGGAGAAACGCCACATGCGTTGTACCCCGCTTACGAGCCGGTTGCCGTTGCTTGCGGTTACCGCGCTCGCATTCTCAGCTTGCAACGGTAATGGCGTGACCGGCACGCCGTCGATCGCTCCGTTTGCCGTAACCCGGCAGCCGGTGCACGCGCCGCTGCTGCACGTCCGCCATCACAGCGCTAGCGGTCCGATCCAACACGTCGTCATCATCGTTCAAGAGAATCGTTCTTTTAACAATCTGTTCTATGGTTTTAAGGGCGCCAAGACCGTCACGTTCGGCCTCAACTCCTCGAATCAGCCGATCACGCTGCAGCCGGTCGGCTTGGAGACGACCTGGGATCTCGACCATAGCTCGTCCTCGTTCTTTGAGGCGTGCAACGGTACGGGCAGTTTCCCGGGCACCGACTGCCAGATGAACGGCTTCAACAGGGAGTATGCCGGCTGCGGCCACGCCGGTCAGCCGAAGTGTCCCAATGCCAACCCGCCGTACAGTTACGTTCCGCATAGCGAGACGAAGCCGTACTTCGACATGGGCAAGCAGTACGTTCTCGCCGACCAGATGTATGCATCGAATTTTGACGCGAGCAGCTTTATTTCGCACCAGTACATCATCTCGGGACAGGCCGAATCCGCGGTCAACTACCCGTTCGGCGCCTGGGGCTGCCCCGGCGGGCCGGGCGACGAGATCGGCGAGGTCAACCAGCAGCGTCAAGTCGACACGGGCTACGAAGTCGTCTGCTGGGATCCGGAGACGCTCGGCGACGAACTCGACGCGGCCGGCGTCTCGTGGGGCTTCTACACCGCGTCGATCAACGGCGACGGCAACATCTGGAGCGCCTATCAGGCGATCAATCATATCTATAACGGCCCCGACTGGAAGGCCGACGTCATCTCGCCACAGACGAACTTCTTCAACGACGTCTCAAACGGCAAGCTGCGCTCGGTGAGCTGGATTACGCCGACGTGCGAGAACTCCGATCATGCCGGCTGCGGCTCCAACACCGGGCCCTCGTGGGTCACCTCGCTCGTCAACGCGATCGGCGAGTCGCAGTACTGGAACTCGACGGCGATCTTCGTCTTCTGGGACGATTACGGCGGCTGGTACGATCCGGAGGCGCCGCAGATGCTCGATTACGACGGGCTCGGCTTGCGCATTCCGATGCTGATCATCTCGCCGTACGTGAAGAAGGGCAAGGTCTCGCACACGCACTACGAGCACGGCAGCATCCTGCGGTTCGTCGAAGACATCTGGGGATTGCCGCGCCTGGCGGCAAGCGACGCGCGGGCGACCTCTCCGGTCGACGTCTTCAACTTTAAGAAGCCCCCGCGGAAGTTCAAAGAGATCAACTCGCCCTACGACAAGGAGTATTTCCTGCATCAGCCGCTCGATCCGCGGTGGCCGGATACCCAATAGAGTAATTCCGTTCGATCGGCGCGCACTAGAGTCGGCGTGGCAATGATCGAACGGCGGAACTTCCTCGTCAGCCTCGCCGCCGCGGGCATTACGCCCGCGGCGCTGCGCGCTACCGCGAGCGCACGGGACGAATCGTTGGGCGCGGCGCTCGTCTTCAGCGGCGGCGGCGCCCGCGGCGCGTACGAGGCGGGGCTCGTGGGCGCGCTGGCGGCGATGGCCGGTCTCGCCGACGGTACGCGGCTCTCGCAGTACGACCTGGTCTGCGGGACGTCGATCGGCGCCCTCAACGGCTGGTTCGTCGCGACCGGCCAATACGTCAAGCTGCGCGAGCTGTGGTACGGCATCGCAGGCGAGAATATCATCCGGCCCAAGCCGCAGTACGCCGCGTTGCGCGACCCGGAGAGCGGCCTGATCGACCGCGCGGCCGCGGCCGTTCACCTCTTCGGCCTAACGAAGAACCAAAGCGCGATCCTCCAGAGCGAGCCGGTCTACGATTGGATCGTTCGCCACGTCGATCCCTCGGTGCCGCTGGCGATGCCGCTCGTCTGGGCGGTGACGAACCTGACGACGCAGCAACCCGAGTACTTCTTCCTCGACCCCGAAGAGCGAAGCGCCGCGTTCGGCGATCGCTTCACCCACTCGCTGCAAATATTGCTCGGACCGCAGACCGTCGTGCGCAGGGCAACGCCCGACATCCTGCATCGCGCCCTCTTCGCTTCGGCGGCAATACCGATCGCATTCGATCCGGTGAAGATGCCCGGCCCGGACGGCACGGAGAACGCCTACTGCGACGGAGGCGTCGCGAGCAACTCGCCGGTGGGGATCGCGCACGCGCTCGCGCGTTCCGCCGACGTCGTTCTGCTCGACCCGCCCTTCGAGCCGGAGAACGACGTGGACGACGCCGTCGCCGTCGTCTACTCCGCGTTCGGGACGATGCAGCGCAAGCTGCTCGAGACGGAGATGCGCACGACCTACTTTCAATCGGTCGGGAAACGCGCGCTGCAGCGTCTCAGCGCAGCGCAGCTGGCGACCGTGACGAACGGGCACGAGATGCTCGCGCGCTACGTCGCGAGCGTCCCGGAGACGGCGTTGCGATATATCCGGCCGGCAAAAACCTTACCGGTCGGCGTCGTCGGATTCGGCGACGCGGCGGGGATCGGCGAGACGTTCCGGACCGGATGGGAAGACGTCGCCCGCGGCTTTACGCCCTACGATTGGGAGACGTTCGTCCTCTAGGGCTTCCCTCGCCGGTTATTTCGCGGGTTCCGCCAGGAAGCCGTTCGTGTCGCCGGCTGCGTCCACGTAGTAGCCCACGATGTAGTGGTGATTCTGAATCCCCTCGACGACCGTCTTTTTCGGTGCCTTCGGATCGTCGATCGGAGCGGTCCACACCGGTTTGTTGAGCAGGCCGTCCAAAACGAAGCCGTGCGTGCTGCCCCCAGCGTCGACGTAGTAGCCGGCGATCTCGTCCTGCCAGTTGATGCTCGTCGCTTCGGTCTGGTTATCGGAGCCCGCATATGTGAACTCCGTAAAGATGCCTCCCTTTAGAAGGAAGCTTTCGATCGAGCCGTCCTGCTTCTTGAAGTAACCGACGATGTCGCCCTTGCCGTTGATGCCGGTCGCGACCGTACTGACCGCTCCCGGCGGCGTTACCGCGTGGTACTCCTCGCTCGCTTGGATCAGCTCGAAAGCGTGATCGTTCTTGTCGGCATCTTCGTAGTAGCCGACCGCGAGGCCCGAGTCCGCGAGGCCCAGGAGTTTCGTTACGTTGTAGTCGCCGTGCGTGTGCGGATCCTTATAGCTTGCCCAGATGCCGTCGTGCTCGATGAAGCCGAACGTACCGCCGCCGTTGAGCCGGTCGTAGTAGCCGGCGATGACGTTTTGATTGTTCACGGCGGTGACCCGCGTATTCGAGGCGCCGGGATAGTCCTCGAGCAAATACTTGGACTGACCGTAGTTGCGGATGACGTAGCCGACGCTTGGATGCGCCTTCTCGCCGTCGCCGTAGAAGCCGGCGAGCTTGCCGAGGTTGTTGATCCCGAGCAATTCGTTAAACGTCGGATCGTCCTGATTGTCGATCGTCTTGAAGTTGTAGGTCGCCGCCTTAACGGCGGCGGCGTTTGAGCCGGCGCCTGACGCTCCCCCGTTGGGCGGAGCGAGCGAGGTGGGTCCGTTACACCCGGCCGTCGCCAGTGAGAGAAGCGCCAGAGCCGCGACCGTTAACGCCGGTCGCGTCCGAAGCGTGGAGTGAGACATGGCAAGACCCCTCGTTAGATGGTGGTAGCGGGGCGTCGTGGCCGCTGCCGGGGGGCAGCACGAAGCGACGGGCGCTCTAGAGGCTGCGCTCGCCCGTCCCAAAGGCCGAATTATCCGTCCACACCCGCTAGGTTTAGTTAGTAAATGCAAAGTTTGCCAAGCGGCCCTATCCTTGGAGGCTTTTTGGTACTAGTATATTCGTACTACTACTTTTGCTTCCTGGCGCCCCCAGGCGCTGAAAGGCATCAACATAATGCGCAAGATGATCGTCGTGGCCGCTGTGGTCGTTTCCGCCGCAATGCTCGGCGGATGCGCGGGCGGTGGTATTTCCGGCGGTTCGTTATTGCCTGCCACGAGCCAGAGCATGATGCACCACCTCGACTCGGTCGGCGGCGGTCCGCCCGTGGTTGCCAAGCCGGGCGACTCCGTCGGCGGCGGCCCACCCGTAATCCTTCGGCCGGGCGACTCTGTCGGCGGTGGCCCACCCGTGGTTGCCAAGCCGGGCGACTCCGTCGGCGGCGGCCCACCCGTGGTTGCCAGGCCGGGCGACTCCGTCGGCGGCGGCCCGCCCGTGGTTGCCAAGCCGGGCGACTCCGTCGGCGGCGGCCCGCCCGTGGTTGCCAAGCCGGGCGACTCTGTAGGAGGAGGCCCTCCTAAAAGCGCGGGAGGCAGGTAATAGGATCAGCGCCAGAATTGTAGTACCTTAGTACCGGACCCTATCCGGCGGTTGACCGCCGGATCTTGAACCATGCTTTTAACCAGTTAAAGGGACCATCTTGACAATTGCTATCGTAGGTCGCCCGAGCTTCGACAAGATCGAGTTCGAGAGAGCGTTCACGGCTGCGGACTTTGACCGTTGCCGTGAGCTCGTATCCGTAGGCGGTAGCGTCGACGCCGTTCTCGCAGCAGCGCGACTCGCGCTGCGCGAGCGCCGGTACGTCGATATGATCGGCCTGCTCTCAGACGTCTCGAAGGCTCCGCCAGAGACGCGGATGGCACGCGACGTCCTGCTCGGCGCCGCGCTCGGACTCACCCGTGACTTCGTCGCCGGCCGCAAGCTGATCGAGCGCGCCCTCAATGAGCTCACTCCCGGTGACCCGCTCTACGACGAGGCGCTCTACTACAAGGCCGTCATCGCCTGGATCAAGCACGACCAAGAGGAGGCCGAAGAGGCGGCCTCGGCCCAGCTCGTCTCCCCCGAACCGAACAACCGCGCCCGCGCCAGGATCATGCTCTCCTGGATCGCGCTGCGCCGCGGCGAGATTCTGCGTCAGGTGGACGAGTTGCAGAAGGCGCTCGACGAGCTCGACGCCGCTGCAACGCCCGACCAGTACTACCGTGCCAACGCACTCTTCACGCTCGCGCTGCTCTGTCGCGAGCTGCCGCTGCGCGAGGTGGCCGATCGGGTGCGCAGCATCTTCGAGACGCTGCCGTGGACATCGGGCCTTAAACTCGAGCGCTTCCAGGTCACCCGATTCCTCGCGGCGATCGACGAGCTCGAGGGTAACGAGCTGGCGGCCTTCGCCGGCTTCCGCAAGGCGGCGAGGCTGGCTCCGTCCGAGCACTGGTCCGTTCTCTGCTATCTCGACCGCGCGCTGCTCGCAAAGAACACCGGCGAGATGGCCTTTGCAACCGAGCAACTGCTCGAAGCGCACGAAACCGCACAGCGGCTCTCGTGGAACGACGTGAGCGGTGAGGAGCGCTCGGCGCTGCTCGTGCTCGCGGAGCTCTTCGCGCACGACGACGCAGCGATCGCCGAGCAGTATCTCGCACGCTTCCGAACCCTGACGACGTCCGTGATTCCGATCCTCGCGTACGGAGCCGACCCTCGCGTCAAGGGCTTCGAATCCTACTCGCAGGGCGTCGCTTGGGTTCGCCTCGGCGACGTCGACGAAGGACGCACCGCGTTGACCGAAGCGTGGTCGATCTTCGAGGATTTCAACTACGCCTGGCGAGCGGCGATCTGCGCGCTCGCGCTCTACGAAATCACGCGCGACCGGCGCTGGGTGCAGCGCGCCGCGCGCAAGATCGAACCCTGGCCGCAGAGCTGGATCGCGCGCCGCGTGGCCGATGCGACGAATACGTCGGTGCTCCATCTCGACCGGATCCCGCCGGCGAAGCGCGAGGTGCTCGAGCTCGTTCGCGCCGGGCGGCGTAACACCGAGATCGCGAAGCAGCTCGGGCGCAGTCCGAACACGGTGCGAAATCAGGTCTCCGCGCTCTTCCAGCAATTCAACGTGAAGAGCCGCGCGGAGCTCGTCGCCGTATTCTCGCAGCCGGTCGTACCGATCAGCGCCTTCTACCATAAGCGCCGATTGAACTAGCGCCGCGAGGCGCCCGCGAGCAAGCGGAGAGCGGGCCGGAGTGCGTGAACGACGCGTTCATGCAGAGCCTGCCCACCGGCGTCGTCGCGTTTCTCTTTACCGACGTCGAAGGAAGCACGCGCCGCTGGGAGCGCTACGGCGACGCGATGCGCGACGCGCTGCGCCGGCACGATGAAATTCTGCGTTCGGAGATCGAGACGCACGGCGGCGCCGTCTTCAAGACGATCGGCGATGCATTCTGCGCCGCCTTCGCGCACGCCGGCGCCGCTCTCGCCGCGGCGGTCGGCGCGCAGCGCCGGCTCGGGCGCGAGGATTTCGGCGCGACCGACGGACTCGGCGTCCGCATGGCGATTCATGCCGGCGAGACCGACGAACGCGACGGCGATTACTTCGGCTCCGCGGTCAATCGCGCGGCGCGGCTGCTCTCGGCGGGGCACGGGGGTCAGATCCTGCTCTCGCGAACCGCCGCCGATCTCGCGCTCGGCGCGCTGCCCGAAGGGATAACGCTGCGTCACCTCGGTTCGCTCCCGCTCCGCGACATCGCCGATCCGGAGAACGTCTACCAGCCCGTCGGCGCGGAGCTTCGCGCGGATTTCAAGGATCTGCGCGCGCTCGAAACGCCGCCGAATAACCTTCCGCGTCAGAACACGACCTTCGTCGGCCGCCGCGACGACCTCGCGAAGGTCGAGGCGCTATTGGAGACGGGTTCGCTGCTGACGCTCGTCGGGGCGGGCGGCATCGGCAAGACGCGGCTCGCGCTCGAGGTTGCCGCGGCGCGTCTCAACGACGAGCGCGACGGGGCGTGGTTCGTGGACCTTGCATCCATCGCCGACGCCTCGCTGATATCGGATACGCTGCTCGCGACGCTGGGAGCGAAACGCGCGGCCGATGCGGACCCGCTCGACGCGCTGCTCGACCATCTCGCGGACCGGGA
>Ga0335069_10000545_pt1 | contig 63832 bp, 54 predicted proteins | sample Lox_Sample_11_FD_206714 | JGI IMG/M metagenome (GOLD analysis project Ga0335069, IMG submission 206714) | Soil microbial communities from Loxahatchee National Wildlife Refuge, Florida, United States - Lox_Sample_1.1 | ecosystem: Environmental > Terrestrial > Soil > Wetlands | place: USA... | reverse complement strand
CGGAAAGCCGTTCTCGCGCGGAGCGCTCTACCACCTGCTCTCCAATCCGATCTACCTAGGCGAGATTCGGCACAAGAATGAGTGCCATCAAGGGCAGCACGAGGCCATCGTTAGCCGCGAACTCTGGGAACAAGTCCAACGGCGGCTGCAGGATCAAGCTGGACGCCCGGCGGGAAGCCGAGGCAGCCAGCCGTCGGACAGTCCGCTCGCGGGCAAGCTGTTCGACCAAGACGGCGAACCTCTCTATGTACAGGGCACGGCTAAAGCCGGACGCTGCTACCGCTATTACGTCTCTCGAAAGCTGGTCCGGGGCGAGTCGGAGAATGCAGAGCAGGGATGGCGAGTGGGCGCACGTGAAATCGAGCGGACCGTTTCGATCGCTGCCCAGCAGATCCTCGCCGACCGGGCCGGAATTGCCCAAGCCCTTGAGAATGCCCGCGTAGATATGGTTCGTTTGCCGTCGGTTTTAAGGTCTTCCCAAGAATGGGTTCGCCGACTGCACTCTGAGAGCGAAGCCGGGCCCGCGCTCACTCAGTTGACCGAGCGGGTTGAACTGAGGTGCGACGGCATAAGCCTGTCACTGAAGTTGCCGCTTCCGGTCAGAGAGGAACGCAACGACGTGGCCACCGGCCACATCGCACTTACCAGATTCTTTCCGATGCGAATGAGACGCCGTGGGATCGAAATGCGGATGGTGCTGGAGGGCGATTCGGCTCCCGCTCGCGTCGATCTTTCCCTTGTCAAAGCGGTTGCCCGTGGCCGCATCTGGTCTCAGGACCTGATATCGGGACGGGCAAAATCGGTTGTCGAGATCGCAAAGCGGGACGGATTCAACGAGCGATCCGTACGGGGGCTGATTCGGCTCGGGTTTCTGGCTCCCAAGATCGTCGAGGCGATCGTTGAGGGCCGCGAGCCTGCGGAACTTACCGTAAAAGGACTCACCCGCCGGATCGATCTTCCCCTGCTCTGGAGCGAGCAGGAACGCGTGCTCGGTCTCTGCTGATTCACATCCTGAAGGAAACCGGGGCCGGCCCCTTTGAGGAGCCCGCCCCGGTCGATTCGTTCCGCGCCCTCAACCTACTTGTTAGCCTTTGTGTTCCGAGGTTTCGCGGCTCGCTTGCCCGGCGACGCTGAACTGTAGCGCTGTTTGAAACAGGCGCGGCATCGGGCATCGCGTCGCTTCTTGAAGGACGGCGCCAGGTCGTCGCTGCCGCAATATCGGCAGACCAGCTTCTCCACCTTTGACGCCGTCCGCGAAGGCGCCGATGGCTGCCGCGTGACCTTTCTGGTTTTCGAAGGTGCCGCAGCCCTCAGCATGACGCTCGCGTCGGCTCCCATCGCAGGTTTGCTTTTCGTGTTCATGTGAAATCTCCTTCTCGGGCCGGGCTATAGCGCCCTGGCCGTCATCAGGAGTCATTGCTCTGTTGCGGCAGGATGGGAAGGCGTTCTGCTCGCTATCTCGCGATCGCCTTCGGCACATTTTCGCGATCTCGACGACTTGCAAACGGACCCCGCAAATTCGCGCCGGGATAGGATTTGCCAAATTCCCGCAATTCGGGCACCCGTAGACGTTCTCCGGGTCCGCGCGCGATCGCAAATCGCGCGCACACGCGCGGATTTCGCACGATTCTCTGCAATGCGCGGAAATTCAGAGACTGTGTGGTGGGCCGTTGGAGATTCGAACTCCAGACCCGCTGATTAAGAGTCAGCTGCTCTGCCAACTGAGCTAACGGCCCACCGTGACCCCTCTGTATTCTCCCCCTAAAGGGAGAGCTAATGGAAAGAGGCCAGCTCTAGAGACTGTTACGTAGCAGGAATGTGTGGGGTGAGTGAAGGGATTTGAACCCTCGACCGCCGGAGCCACAATCCGATGCTCTACCAACTGAGCTACACTCACCACTTCTCTTCATCGGTTCGCGCCGCGCGCGCACCTCGATTACCGCCATGGCGCGCCAGAAGGGATTCGAACCCCTGACCCACGGCTTAGAAGGCCGTTGCTCTTTCCACCTGAGCTACTGGCGCGAATCGCAAAGAAGAAAGCAGAGAGTTGAAAGCGGACCGCGAATGACACGCCGCAGCGGGCGCGATGTTCGAGGCCGTTCTTGGGTCTCCTCTCTACCTTCCACCTTCTTCTGTTCCATTCCCGCCTGTGGCGAGAATCGGGGCGAGCCGATTTGAACGGCCGACCCCCTGCTCCCAAGGCAGGTGCGCTACCAGGCTGCGCCACGCCCCGTGCTCTAACGGATTAACACAGGCTCAATCGGCTCTCAACCGAACCGTCCGGCGAGGCATCGCATTCGCGATAACGGGTGCCTTGGCTCAGTGTCGATCAATCCTCGGTTCCGCGCAGGAGACTCATGAAGAACAGCGCTCCAGCAATCGAGATTATCAGCGGTCCGGCCGCGCGATTGAGGACGCCGGCGATGTAGGTTCCCGTCACGGTTGAAAACATTGCGGCGCCCACCGAAATCGACAGCATCTCGTTCAGGCTGTGCGCAAGCCGCCGCGCGGTGACCGCCGGGATGATTATCAGCGAGCCCATCAAGAGGACGCCCAAGTATCGCAGTCCCAGTGCGACGGTGAAGGCAAAGACGAGCAGGAAAAGCAGGTTTAGGCGGGTGGTATCGATTCCGGCGGTCGAGGCTACATCCGGCGAGACCAATGCGACCACCAGTTCACTTTTGAATTTAAGGATAAAGCCCGCAACGGCAGCCGATCCGGCCAGACCTACCGCGATCTCCCATCCGCTTAATTCCCGCGTAGTGCCGAACAACGCGTCGATCAGCTCTTCACCGCTCGCCATCATGCTGCCGATTGCGAGCGCGACCGAAAACATTACGCCGATTATCGCCTCGGTGGGAATTTTCGTGCGTGTTTCGAGCGCCCAGATGAGAATTGCGCCGAACAGCAGCATCGCAGTCGCACCCAGAATCGGGCTGATGCCGAAAATTATCGCAAGGCCGATTCCGGGCAGCGCAACGTGCGAGATCGAGTCGGCGGCGAGCGTCATCCGCCGCATCACGGCGAAACATCCCACCAGCCCCGCGGCGACCGACATCGCGACCGCCAGAAGGATCGAGCTAGCCTCTGAGGCGGTCATGAACATGGAACTTCAGCTGAGTTCCGTACAGTTCGCTAAGGGTTTCAGTTGTGAGTGCAGTCCGCGGCGGCCCGCACCATGGATGTTCGCCACCCAGGCATAGGACATTATTGGCGTATTCGTACACGACGCTCAGGTCGTGCGAGATCAGAAGGACCGTAACGCCATGCTCGGTCTGGACGCGGCGAATCGCCTCAGTCATTGTCTCCTGTCCGGGCGTGTCGATTCCAGCTGCCGGTTCGTCGAGCAATAAGACGTCGGGGTTTCCAATCAGGGCGAAAGCGAGCAGGAGGCGCTGGAATTGTCCGCCCGACATCGCGCCAATCGTCATCGACAAGATTTCGTCCGCCAATCCGACCCTCGTCGCCGCGAGTGCGGCGTTTTCAGCGGATGCACTTGAAACGGCGGTTTTTGCGTGCAGAAAATCGCGCCCGGTAATTGGCAGGTCGCGTTCGATGTCCAATTTTTGCGGCACGTATCCCAGACGCGTGCCGGGCGCCCATCGAATCGAACCGCGATACGGAATAGCGCCAATCAACGCCCGAAACAGGACGCTCTTGCCCGCGCCGTTTGGACCAATGATCGCGAGCGAAGTACCTTTCTCAACGCTGAAGCTCAGGTCGGTCAGGACTTCCGTCCGGCCGAAGCTGACGCTCAAATGTTCGACATCAAGTGCGTTCACGAACCGTCGATCCTATAGTACCTGTGAGTTGCGGGGAATTGCCGGATCGGGCGGTGGTGGACCTGCAGGGCGATGGCGCGTAGAAGTTACCTAAGAGCAAAATGAGCCGCGCAGGGGCTTTAATATTGATCTCGGCTGGCATCCTGCTTTCGGGGTGCTGGCCGTGGCATCACGATTCGTCTTCGACTCCGCAGCAGCAGTTTCTCGAAGCGCTAAATCACGGTAATTCAGCAGAGGCGACTCGGATATGGCTCAATATGAACGGGGACGAGCGGTCGGCATTCGCGCGTGGCGAGGGGATCAGGCCTGCTGTATCAGCTGAGCAGGCTGAAGCGGCGATGAAACAGCACGCACAGGATCAGTCAAATGGCACCGGCGATACCAAGTCGGCCGGTGCCACAGTGGATGTGCCGCACGTCGAGCCGGCGGGATTGGATACTCTGCCAAAATACTTCAAATCCGACTCCGCCACCGTGCCGCCATCAACCGTACCGACTTTCTGATCAGATTGGGGGCTAAGGCACGCATGCCAGCATCAAAGTGGCCAACGACGTGGGATGCACGCTGGATTTGGGCCGCGCCAGCGCCGGATCCCGCGTCGCCGATTGCGGCCTCCGCCATCCCGCCGCGGAAGACATGGAATCGTTTCTGTTATCTGCGCCGCGAGTTCGATTTGGCGGCCGTCCCGGACTCGGTTCCGGCGCGCGTGACCGCCGATTCGCGATTCGTACTTTACGTCAATGGCGCCGAGGTGATGCGTGGACCGGCTCGGTCGGTGCCGGAGCGGTTGGCGTGGAAAGAGATCGATCTTGCACCGTTTCTGCGCAAAGGACGCAATGCGATCTGCGCATTGGCGCGATATTACGGATCGCCGGGGCCGTGGTGGAGGCCGGCGCCGCCCAGTTTTCAACTCGGTTTCGGTTCGTTCGCTTTCGAAGCTCCGGCGATCAAGATCGTATCCGACGCCGCTTGGAAAGGGCGCGCGGCGCCGTACCATGCGGATGTCGCGGTCATCGATGCGTTGCCGGTCCCGCCGGTCGAAATTCTTGACGGCGCTGGAGTTCCAGATGGCTGGACCGAGGCTGGATTCGACGATTCCAAGTGGGAGGGCGTGGCTGAACTGTCCGCAGGCACGTTTGCCCCTAATCGTATTCATCCCCCCGTCGAGCCATACCCGGCGCAGGAGCCGGACGAAATCGCCGCGCTTACAGCCATCCCAATTTCGCTCACCGAGCTGTCGCGTCGGTTCATTCCGGCAATCAAGGGCGAGGATCCGCGTGACGGCTATCCATCAGTCGACGCGGCCGGGTCAGGCCCCGATTCGCTTGTCACCTTTGATGCAGGAATCATCACGCTTGCCACGCCGTTGGTAATCGTCCACGGGCCGGCAGGATCGATTGTCGATATTTACGCCGGTGAGGATCTCCGCGCCGACCGGACCGCCGAAATCAATCCGCGCCGCTATTCGATGCGTTATCACCTGAAGCATGGCGGTTCGCAGCGGGTGGAAGCCTATGAGCCGGTGGGATTCCGCTACCTCTCAATTGCCGCGCGTAACGGCGCAAAAATCGAGTCTGCCGGTGCGATTGAGCGGCGCTATCCGCGCGCGGAGGCGGCGCGTTTCGAATGCGACGATCCTGCCCTCAACAAAATCTGGCGGGTTGGCGTTCGCACGCTTGAGCTCTGTTCAACCGACGCGTTCATCGACTGTCCGGGACGCGAACAGCGAGCCTGGGTGGGCGATTCTTACATCCATACGTTATTGACGTGTACGGCCAGCACCGACTGGCGGATCATCCGGCGGCATCTGCGAATTTGCGCGCATTCGCGCCGCGACAGCGGCCTGCTTGCGATGGCGGCGGTGGGGGACTTGGCGGTCTCCTCCACCACAATCCCGGATTATTCGCTTCATTGGCTGCGCGCACTTGCGCGCTACTACGAATATTCCGCGGATGCGAACCTGATAATCGAATTGATGCCCACGGCGGCAGGGATAATCGCTGCCTTCGAGCGCTATCGCGGCGCCGACGGACTGATTCGCGGGATGCCGGGGTGGATATTCATCGATTGGGCGATGACCGATCGCGCGGAGGTCAACGCCGCATTCAACGCACTCTATGCGGCTGCCTTGGACGATTACGCATCGCTTGCTGAAAAGGTAATGGGGGATTTGCGCGGCGCCATGCAAGCGCGCGCCGGGGCCAATCACATTCGCGAAGCGTTTGAATTGTTGTGGGACGAAATTCGCGGCGTGTATGTCGATGCGGCCGATCGCAACGGTCCGCGGCGCCGCGTGAGCCAGCAAACCAACGCAATCGCAATCGTCAGCGGATGCGCACCCGCAGCGCGATGGGCACGCATGATCGATTACATCCTGGGCGAATCGCGTCCGGTGGTAACGCCCACGATTTCGGACAATCTGCCGGCTTATCTATTGCAACGGATGGATCCGGCCGAGCACATGGAGTTTGACCCGGAGCAACAAGTCGTTGCAGCCCAGCCGTATTTCTCGCATTTCCTCCACGATGCGATCGTTCGCGCCGGTCGCACCGATTTAATTCCGTCGCGATGCTTGAAATGGTGGCCGCAAATCGAGCGTGGGAACACCGCATTTGAGGAGTACTGGGACGCCCGTCCCGGCACCGGCAGCCGATGCCATGCATGGTCTGCGACTCCGACGTATGACTTGACCGCGCATGTTCTGGGCGTGCGGCCGGTTGCGCCGGGCTTTGCCAAAGTCGCGATCGAGCCACGGTTTGGCCTGTTCAAGCATCTTGAGGGGCGGGTGCCGACCCCGCATGGTTTAATTGAGGTCACGCTGGATTGTGAGCGCGGCGGGGAAATCGTTCTACCCGGCAGCGTCACCGCAAGAGTAAATTTTGCCGATGCGAAGCTTTCCGGTGGCGAGTTCGGACCCGGTCACCATCGCATTACCGATGCGAGGTAAATGATGATCACGGATTGGATCTACAACAATCCCACTTGGCTGTTGGCGGTCGTTGTTCTGGGCCTGTCTACGGGAATAGCGGGACTAGGACTTTTTGTCTTCCATCGCTTTGTGCATCTGGAAATTCGCAAGCGGCACAATGAAATCGCCGGGTCCATGATTGAAGTCGTTAGCGTCGCGTACGCTGTCCTGCTGGCCTTTATCGCGGTTGCGACATGGGAATCGTTCAGCAAGGCCCAGGGCATCGTCGACAGCGAAGCGGACTATGTCGGCAGCCTGTACCGCGACACTCAGGGCCTTCCGGCGAGCATGGGCGCGGGTATTCGCGATGATTTGGAGGCTTACGTCAAAACGGTGGTTAACGACGAATGGCCCGTACAACGCCAGGGGAAAACTCCCGATCAGGGATGGGCTGCGCTGCGCAAGCTGCACACCGCGATCGTGACGATGCAGCCTACAACAATGGGACAGGAGGTTCTGCAGGCCGAGCTCCTGCGAACGTTGAACGAGCTCTACAGCGCTCGCGGCAGCCGCCTTTCAGCCGTGGGTGGGCATATTCCCGACGTAGTCTGGTGGATCATAATCGTCGGCGGAATGCTCACGATTGGATTCACGTATCTCTTTGGCTTTGACGATTTTCGGATGCACATGGCAATGACGATGTCCGTGACGGCTTCGTTGGCGCTGGTCGTAGTGCTGATCATCGCGCTCGACTGGCCATTTCGCGGTGAAGTAAGCGTAACCCCCGATGCATTCGTAAAGGCGCAGCAATCGTGGGCCGATTTGCCGTTCGCCAAGTGAATGCGGCAATGGCGATTTTCGCGGTTGCAAAACTGCCCGGGCCGGACTGCTCGATAATCAAGACATTCGGCTCCAGAAGATTTATGATTGCTTGATATGAGCACGGATCGAATCGCCAGCGCACGAAAGATTCCGGCGGATTTTCCGGCCGCGCCGCTGACGCTGGAGGGCTACGCCGTTCTCCATCAGATGTTTCATCTGCGGCGCGATGCATGGCGTACCCTTGAGGACAGCCGCCGCAAGTTTGTGCTTGATCAAGCATCCGCGTTGTTCGCCGAATTGGGGAAGCAGGCCGACGGCGAATCCGCGCTTTTCTCCGTTCTGGGCCACAAAGGCGATTTAATGGTGATCCATTTCCGGCGGAGCTTCGACGAAATATCCCGCGCAGAACATTCCATCGCAGGGCTGGCGCTCTCCGATTTCATGGATTCGGCGAGCTCGTACCTGTCCGTGATCGAGATCGGTCTTTACGAAGCGACGGTTGCGTTGTACGACCGCCTGATTGAAAAAGGCATCACGCCGCGCTCACCCCAGTGGCAGGCCGAAATCACGGGCGAGATCGACCGGCAGCGGGAAAAAATTTCGCCGCGCTTGTTCCCCTCCATCCCCGAGCGTCCCTATGTCTGTTTCTATCCGATGGACAAGAAGCGGGAGGGCGCCGACAACTGGTATCGCCTGCCGATGGACGATCGGCAGCGCCTGATGCATGAGCATGGGATGGTCGGGCGCAGGTTTGCCGGCGAGGTGACGCAAATCATCTCGGGATCGATCGGGTTCGACGACTGGGAATGGGGCGTCGATTTGTTTGCAGACGACCCGCTTGTATTCAAGAAACTCGTGTACGAGATGCGCTTTGACGAAGCGAGCGCATCGTACGCGAAATTCGGTCCCTTTTTTGTAGGAATCCGGCTTGCCCCCGCGGATTTGGGCCGGCTGCTGCCACCCTGATTACTTCCCGTTGGGCAGATCGACAAACACCGCCGCGGCGACGACCGACGACCACAGGCCATCGCGATCCCCAATTGCCGACTGGGTGACGTTGCGCGTCGTGACGATCTTGTCCGACACACGCCAGATGTCCTTGCGCTCGTCGTAGCTCGCGTTGGGATCGAAATCGACCCCCAAAATCGTTCCGAGCATCGTGGCGGCCAGATCCTCCGCGTAATCTCCGGCCTTTTGGTCGGTCTCTCCAAAGCTGTGATGCTCGGAAAGGTAACCGTACTGGTTGGGATTTGAGGGAACTGCCACGCCGACCGATGCGGCAATCAGCCGATGCGGTTCGTTGATTGCATTATCGCTCATCACGGCAAACACAATCTGGCCCGGGGAGAGGTACTTGAGCCCCTCCTGCTGGCTAATCAGTTTGCAATTGGGCGGAAAGATCGACTTCACGCGCACCAAGTTGAACTCTGCGATGCCTGCCGAGCGCAAGGCCATCTCGAAGGAAGTGAGCTTCTCGCGATGCCTGCCCACGCCCTTGGTTAGGAACACACCTTTTCCTATCGGCCCCATCTATTCACTCCGCAAAAGCCGCGAGCGCGCGGCGCTTGAGCGATTCTTTTACATAAACTCGCGGTTGGATGCTATCCTGCGGATTACAAGGTATTGACCGGCTGATATTCGCCGAACACCTTGCGCATCGCGTCCGAAATTTCCCCCAGCGTGCACCAGTTACGCACCGCATCGACAATCGGCGGCATCAGGTTTGCGCCATCGCGGGCCGCCACCTCGACGCGCGCCAGTGCGGATTCGGCATTACCGGCGTTGCGCTCGGCCCGGACGCGCGCGACCGCGCGCTTTTGCTTTTCCTCAAGCTCGGGTTTGACCCGCAGGATTTCGCCGGGCGGTTCTCCCTTGCCGGTGAATTGATTGACGCCCACGATGATTCGCCGTTTGGTCTCGATTTCACGCTGGTAGATGAAGGCGGCGTTCTGGATTTCGCGCTGCATATACCCGCGCTCGATCGCGGCGACCGCGCCGCCCAAGTCTTCGATCTTTGACAGGTATTCGCCGGCCTTCTTTTCCAGCTCGGAGGTGAGCGTTTCGACGTAATATGAGCCGCCGAGGGGATCGATCGTGTCGGCTACGTCGGATTCGTGCGCGATCAGCTGCTGCGTGCGCAATGCGAGCAACACAGACGACTCGGTCGGCAGCGCCAACGCCTCATCTTTCGAATTTGTGTGCAGCGATTGCGCTCCGCCCAGCACCGCCGCCATTGCTTGCATCGCCACGCGCACGACATTGTTGTCGACCTGCTGCGCGGTGAGCGTGGAGCCGGCAGTTTGCGCATGGAACCGCATCATCATCGAGCGCTCGTCCTTCGCCTTGAACCGCTCTTTCATGATCTTCGCCCATAACCGGCGCGCGGCGCGAAACTTGGCGATTTCCTCGAAGAAATTGTTGTGAACGTTGAAGAAGAACGACAACCGGCTTGCGAACGCGTCAATCGCCAATCCCGCCTTTATTGCCGCGTCAACGTACGCGATGCCGTCGGCGATTGTAAACGCGAGTTCTTGCGCGGCCGTCGAGCCGGCCTCCCGGATGTGGTAGCCGGAAATTGAAATCGTATTCCAGTTGGGAACTTCTTTGGATGCGAAGCTGAAGATGTCGGTGATTATTCGCATCGAGCCGCGCGGCGGATAAATGTAAGTTCCGCGCGCGACGTACTCCTTCAGGATATCGTTCTGGATCGTGCCGTTGACTTTGTCCCATCCGACGTTGCGCCGCTCGGCTGCGACCAGATAGAGCGCCAGCAATATCGAGGCGGTCGCATTGATCGTCATCGACGTGGAAATCTTGTCCAGCGGCAATCCGTCGAGCAGTGTCTCCATATCGGCGAGCGAGCAGATCGATACTCCAACGCGCCCGACTTCGCCTCCGGCGAGCTGATGGTCCGCATCGCGGCCCATCTGGGTGGGCAGGTCGAAAGCCACGGACAGGCCGGTCTGCCCTTGTTCGAACAGGTAGCGGTAGCGGCGATTGGATTCTTCGGCGGTGCCGAAACCGGCGTACTGGCGCATCGTCCACAACCGGCCGCGATACATCGTTGGCTGAACGCCGCGCGTGAACGGGTATTCGCCGGGAAAGCCGAGATCGGTCAGAAAGTCGAAGCCGTTCAGATCGTCGGGATCGTAATCGCGTTTGATCTCGATTCCCGAGCTCGTGGCGAATTCCGGTTTGCGCTCGGGTCCGCGCTTTAACGCCGGTTCCAGCTTGCGCCGCTCCCAATCCCTGCGGGCGGCGGTGACGTCGCGATTTTTTTCTTCGGACATATGGGTAGTCCCGCCTATTCGATTACCACCATCAGGTCGCCCTTTTCGACGGTCTGGCCGGCCACGACTTTTACCTCGAGAACCTTGCCGGCTTTGGGAGATTTGACTTCGTTCTCCATCTTCATCGCCTCGACGAGGACCACGCCCTGGTTGGCCTGCACGGAATCGCCGGGAGCAACCAGGACGTTGACCACGCGCCCGGGCATCGCAGCCTTGATTTCGGCGCGTCCGGTCATTTGCCGCTTCCCGGCGGAAGCGTGGCCCGCGCGGCGCGCCGCGTCAGTGACGGTCAATCGTGTCGAGCGGTCGCGCGAGGCGACAACGGTTTCTTCGCCGTCGCGGACCACATCGAAATCAAACGAGCGATTTTCAACGATTATTGAAAACGAGGCGGGGCCCAGCCGGCGCAGATCGGCTTCGAATCGATTGCTGCCCATCCGGATCGCATACGATCCCGCCTCCGTCTCTTCGACTTCGATCTCGTGTTCTTCGCCGTGAAGCGTTGCGACGTACCGCGCCATCTCGCGTTTCCCTCTACCTGCGCAACGAATCGATGCGGCCGAGCATACGCCATGCGGACGCTGGTTGCGGCGCGGCGGGCGCACCAGCGGCGAGGCTGGCCCGTGGGCGGCCATTGTGAGTGGCGATCGCGGCAACCAGGATCGCCGCCAACTCGGCGCGATCGGTTACCGCGCCATTGGACTCCGGATGAAATTCGCGGCCGATGAACCCGGTATCGAAATCGCCGGCGATAAACTTGGGATGCGTCACGATCCAGCGGTGGAACCCCACGTTGGTGCGGAGTTCGCCGGAAATTACCAATTCGCCGAGCGCCCGGCGCATCCGGTCGATTGCTTGCCTGCGGTCCGCGCCCCATACGGAAAGCTTCGAGATCATGGGGTCGTAAAAGATCGGCACCTCCGCGCCCGGATATACTCCCGGGTCGTTACGGACTCCGGGTCCGCTCGGGAAGCGCAGCGTTTCGATTTTGCCCGGGGCGGGAGCGAATCCGGCTTCCGGGTCTTCGGCATAAATCCGGCATTCGATTGCCCATCCGCGCTGCGCAAGGTCCTTTTGCTTGAAGGGCAGCTTTGCTCCGGCGGCAATCTCGATCTGCGTGCGAACCAGGTCGATGCCCGTCACCAGTTCCGTCACCGGATGTTCGACCTGGATGCGGGTGTTCATTTCCATGAAATAGAAATTGTGGTCCGCGTCGGCCAGAAATTCGATTGTGCCGGCGCTGACGTAATCGACCGCTTTGGCCGCCCGGACGGCGACCTCGCCCATTTCGCGGCGCAGCTTGTCGGTGATGAATGGCGAAGGGGACTCTTCGACGACTTTCTGGTTGCGCCGCTGGATCGAACATTCGCGTTCGAAGACGTGAACCGTGTTGCCGTGCTTGTCGGCGAGCACCTGCACCTCGATATGGCGCGGCTGCTTGAGGAATTTTTCGACATAGAAGCGGCCGTCGCCGAATGACGACTTCGCTTCGCTCGCGACCGTGCGAACGACCGAGGCCAGGTCCTTGTCATTCTCGACGAAGCGCAAGCCTTTGCCGCCGCCACCGGCCGCGGCCTTTACCATGATCGGAAAGCCAATTTTCGCGGCAATCGCGCGTACTTCATCCTCGGTCTCCAGCGTTCCGGGTGAACCCGGAACGACCGGCACCCCCGCCGCCGCCATCAGCTTGCGCGCTTCGACCTTGTCGCCCATCCGATGAATCGCGTCCGGAGGGGGACCGATCCAGGTAAGCCCGGCCTTTTCGACCGCGCGGGCGAAGGCGGCATTTTCGGAGAAAAAGCCATAGCCGGGGTGGATCGCATCGGCGCCTGTGGCCGCTGCGGCCTCGAGAATTTTTTCGACGTTGAGGTAACTCTGCGCGGCCGGCGCGGGACCGACAGGATAAGCGCGGTCGGCTTTCAAAACGTGCAGTGCGGCACGATCGGCGTCCGAATAAACGGCGACCGATTCGATTCCCAAATCCCGGCATGCCCGGATGACTCGCACCGCAATTTCGCCGCGGTTGGCGATTAAGATTCGCTTGAACATCGAAACTTTAGGCTACCCACCCGGTCGGACCGGGCAATTCAATTTGGCAATTCTACTTAATTCTGGCCGCGTCGGCTAACTGTCAAAGCGGAATATTGCCGTGCTTGCGCGGGGGGTTGCGATCGCGTTTGTTTTCGAGCGCCTTTAATGAGGAAATCAGTTTGGTCCGGGTCTGCCGCGGCATTATGACCTCGTCGATATAGCCCAGTTCCGCGGCTTTGAACGGATTGGCGAAAGTCTTGCGATATTCTTCCGCCAGCCGCACGCGCTCTGCGGCGGCGTCCTTGGCGGCAGCCAGTTCATTGCGGAACACGATATTAATGGCCTGCTCGGGGCCCATCACTGCGATCTCGGCGCTCGGATATGCGAAGTTGAAGTCACCGCGGATGTGCTTGGATGACATAACGTCGTATGCGCCGCCGTAAGCCTTGCGCGTGATTACCGTTACCTTGGGCACCGTAGCCTCGCAGAATGCATACAAAAGCTTGGCGCCATGCCGAATGATCCCGCCGTACTCTTGCGAGGTACCGGGCAGAAAGCCGGGTACGTCGACGAAAGTGACGATTGGAACATTGAATGCGTCGCACACGCGGACGAAACGGGCAGCCTTTACGGAAGCGTCGATATCCAGGCATCCGGCCAGATATGCGGGCTGGTTGGCGACGATTCCGACCGATCGGCCGCCCAAGCGCGCGAAACCGACCAGCATGTTGTGCGCGTAGTCCTTCTGAATTTCCAGAAAATGGCCGTCATCGACCACCCGTCGGATGATATCGGCCATGTCGTAGGGTTTGTTGGGATTTTCCGGGACGATCGAATCGAGTTCGGCATCAGCACGCGTCGGATCGTCGCCGGTGGGAACCAGCGGCGGATCTTCGACGTTGTTCGGCGGCAGGTAGGAGAGCAGCTCCCGGATCATATCGAGCGCGCCGCGATCGTCGTCGGCTTCCAGATGGCAGACGCCGGATTTTTGCGAGTGTGCGTCGGCGCCGCCCAACTCCTGCATCGTCACTTCCTCATGGGTGGTGGCGCGAATCACGTCGGGCCCGGTGATGAACATGTACGAGGTGTCTCGCACCATCACGATAAAGTCGGTCATCGCCGGCGAATAGACTGCTCCACCCGCGCACGGCCCCATAATCGCTGAGATTTGCGGAATTACGCCCGAGGCCTGCACGTTGCGCAGGAAAATGTCAGCGTAGCCGGCCAGCGAAACGACACCTTCCTGAATGCGGGCGCCGCTGCCGTCGTTAAGCCCGATGAATGGGCAGCCGGTTTTCATCGCAAGGTCCATAACCTTGCAGACTTTCTCGGCGAACGCGCCCGACAAGCTGCCGCCGAAGACGGTGAAGTCGTGCGAAAAGATACAGACTTGACGCCCGCCGATCGTGCCGTAGCCGGTCACGACGCCGTCGCCCGGGATCTTCTTGTTCGCCATGTCGAAGTCGGAGATCCGGTGGGTCTTAAACTTGTCCAACTCGACGAATGACCCCGGGTCGAGCAGGTATTCGACACGCTCGCGCGCCGACATTCGGCCATTGGCGCGCTGCTTTTTGAGACGCTCGTCGCCGCCGCCGGCCTCGGCCTCGCGTGACAGGCGATGCAATCTTTCGAGGTTTTCCTTAAGGCTCATATGCTTTGAGAATTTTGGAGCAAATCCGATGGAATAGATATCCTATGTTGGGCGCCGGTTAAAGCGGGCAAATCATTGCGCCGATATAGTTGGAAAGCCCGAAAAATCGAGGCGGTCTCCGGCTTGAATGTTATGGCGGGCCGCATAGCCGCCGTTCACCTCCAGGACATAGAGCGATTCGCCGTCCACCGAGCGCGGCGTATCGGTATGCGGCTCGGCATTCGCGACGATTCCAAGAATACGGCGATTCTCGCCGGCGAAAATCATATCGAGGGGGATTTCGGTGTTGTGCATCCAGAAGGCCTGCTGCTTCGGCGATTTGAAGATGAAAATCATGCCCGCATCTTGATCCAGTTGTTTGCGGTACATAAGGCCCAATTCGCGCTGCTGCGGCGTGTTGGCGATCTCGACTTGAACGGTTGCAAGCTGCTTTCCGTCGGGCGTGATGATTGAAATCGATGGCGCATGAGAGCATGCGGCGATCAGGCTCGCTAAGACTCCAAAGACCAGCATCAAGTGGCGGTGATTCATGCTAAACCGTTTCTGGCGAGATATCTTCCAGTTCGCGGCCGGCGGTCTCGGGCAGAAACATCATGATTGCGGGCGCGAGCATCCAGATTACCTCAAGGTAGCGGACCGAAGTCCAGTGCGAATGTGTGAAATGATATAGCACCGTCTCCAATAGGAGGCCGGTTGCACCGCCAATTGTTCCCGCCACCATCAGCGCGGCACCCGCCGTCGACCGGTATGAGGTTGGAAACAGCTCCGTGCTATAGGCGGCGAGTATTGTCGCGCCCGCCGTGTATGCAAACATTGCAAGTGGAACGGCTGCCACGACCGAAAATCCGGTCGTCGAATATGCCATTATCGTCACTAGCGGCGCGAGCAAATTGAACAGGGCGCCCATCGAACGCCGCCCGAGTTGATCGCTAAGCCGGCCGGCAAATACATTTCCCGCAATTCCCAATCCGCCGCCGGCCAGAAACAGCAGACTAACCTTGGAAGGCGAATAGCCATGGACTTCCTGCAGAAATTTCGAAAGAAAGAGTCCCGCCGTATTTCCGCCTGCTGCGGCCAGGAACGCGACCATCAGCATCATGGCAAGTCGCCCCGGATGCGCACGAAATAGTCGTCTCATCGGGTCCCAAATCGCCGGTGGCGCCGCATGCGCGAGTTCTTGAGCTTCGAAGCGATGGCTTTCGGGCAGAATGCGGCGCAGCGGAATGAGCAATGCCAGCGGTACCAGCGCAATTGCGTATAGCCCACGCCATCCGTACGGAATTTCATTTATTACCATAAACGCGACCGCGGCCAGGGCATCCCCGCAACTCGCTACGGCGGCGAGCATACCGACGGCCCACCCGCGATTATTCGCATCGACTTCTTCAACCAGGATTACTAGAGCGATTGTCGCTTCGGCGCCGGCGAATGCGCGGGCGATTACCTGCGACGCCACGAAGCTGCGATCGCCCGGGGCAATGGCGCTGATCGCCGTGAACACCGTGTATCCGACGATTGTATATAGCAGCAGCCGGCGGCGTCCGAAGACATCGGCCAATGGCGTTACCAGGAGCGACAGGGCGAAGCCCAGGCGGATTAAAGAAAGCATTGCGCCCAGGCTCGATTCGGCAATTCTTAGGGCGGTCTGAATCTGCTTGAGGGCGAGGCTGAGCAATGCCCGATCGTATTGGTCAAAAAATCCTGCAGTCAGAGCAATTAGAAAAACTCGCTGCTGGCGTGGCGTGAACGGAGGTAGTTGGCCCAGCGCAATTAGTCTCGTGCCGAAACCTGCGGCTGAGCGTGCCGCGTTTGGTGCGTCACCGTCGCGATTTTTTGCGCTCGGGAGTTCCATCGATCGACATCATGCGGACCAACCAAGGTATCGGCTGGCCAATTCTGCCTCAATCGACGTCGGTGGAGATGGCTTCCAGTTCGCGGCCGGCGGTTTCGGGCAGGAATATCACCGCAAGCGGCGAGAGCATCCAGAACACGGTCAGATATTTCACCGCAATCCAGTGCGAATGCGTGACGAGATACAGTCTGCTTTCGAGGAACAGGCCCAGTGCGCCGCCGGTGGTTCCAGCCACCGCAAGAACCGAGCCGGCGGTGGAGCGGTATGCGGTTGGAAACACCTCCGCGCTGTAGGTCGCCAGGATAGTGCCTGCACCAATGTCGCAGAAGAGTTCGAGGATCCAAGCCGGGATAAGCGAAAGTCCGGGTGCCGAATAAAACCAAATCGTGAGCAGGGGGGCCGCCGCCAGAAAAAACGCGCCGACCGGGCGGCGTCCAAAGCGATCGCTAATGCGGCCGGAAAAGATGCTGCCCATGATGCCGATCGCTCCACCGAAGAAAAACAGCAAGGTCACATTAAATGGCTTGTAACCGTGTGCTTCCTGCAGGAACTTCGGGAAAAATTCCCCGGCGGAATTCGCTCCCATCGAGGCCAGAAACGCAACCCATACCATCAGCATAATGCGACGCGGATATGTGCGTAACAGGTGTACCATCGGCTCCCATATCTGGACGCGTTCGGTACGTGCCAGATCCTCTTCCTCGAACCGGTGGCTTTCGGGCAGGGAGCGGCGCAACGGTATCAGGAGGAAGAGCGGCACGAGCGCGATCGCATACAGGCCGCGCCATCCAAACGGGATCACGTCGATGGTTGAAAAGGCGATCGCGGCGAGGCCGTAGCCGGTGGCACCGATCGCGGCGAGCAATCCCACCGCCCATCCGCGATTAGCGGCATCGACTTCCTCCACCAAAATCACCAGTGCAATCGTCGATTCCGCGCCGGCGAATGCCCGGGCCAGAATTTGAAACATGATGAAGCTGCCCTCGCCCGGTGCGACAGCACTTAATCCTGTGAAGATGGTGTAAGCGATAATCGTGTAGAGCAGCAAGCGCCGCCGGCCGAAAATGTCGGCGAGCGGAGTGATAAACAGCGACAGTATGTATCCCAAGCGAATCATCGACAACATCGAACCAAGATTCGATTCGGCGATGTTCAATCCCAGCTGGATTTGCTTAAGGGCAAGGCTGAGCAGAGCATGATCATATTGATTGAAGAAACCCGCGGTAATCGCGATCGCGAAGATCCGCCATTGCCGCATGGTAAACGGCGGGGTACTGCCGAACAGCCACAGATTAAAGCTGCGACGCTCCTCTTCGGGGGCAGTTTCCTCTGCGCGCACAGTGGCGCCGATGGGTTCAGTCATCTGGATTGGACCGGATTGGCGAGCATATCCGCTCGCCCGATACTCATCAATCGAATGCCATCGGAAGGGATTCCAAGCCACGCAAGAAGTACGAGCCTTTGTGCTTGGGTTCCAAACCGGGATCTTTCAGGCGCAACTTTGGAAAGCGCTTGAGCATCGATCCGATTGCGATCGTACCCTCAAGGCGCGCCAATGGGGCGCCGATACAAAAGTGGATGCCATCGCCGAACGCGACATGGTCCTTGGGCTCGCGGGTGACGTCGAAGCGGCCCGGATTCTCCCATCGGGACGGATCGCGGTTGGCCGCCGCCAGTATTGCAAAGCATCCGGTTCCGGGCGGAACTTGAACACCGCCGACTTCCGCACCCTGCGCGGCGAACCGGACCGTGGCCTGCACCGGGCCGTCGTAGCGGAGAATCTCCTCAATTGCGCGCGGGGTTAGCTCGGGGTTACGCCGCACCAGGTCCATTTGATCGGGATTTCGGCCTAGCGCCAGCATCCCATTGCCGATCAGGTTGGTGGTCGTTTCATTACCTGCGAGCAGTAGCAACACGACGAATGCGAGCAGTTCCGCTTCGGTGAGCGCCTCACCATCGGCGTGGGCGGCGACAAGGGCACTGATCAGATCAGAGCCAGGCTTCGACCGGCGCATCTCGATTTGTGCGGCCAGATAAGCGCGCAGTTCATCGGTAGCTTTCTTGAAGTCCGGCGGCACCGGCATTCCGGGGAAGGTATTTCCACCCGCGACGACGGTGTCGGACCATTGTTTGAACTGGGGATACAATTCCGGGGGCACGCCGAGCATTTCCGCGATTACCATTACCGGCAGTACGTCAGCGACATCCGACATCACGTCAAGCTCGCCCTTGCGCGCGACGCCTTCCATAAGTTGGTCCGCGATCGCGCGGATCCGCGGCTCCATCTCGCGGATGCGGCGCGGGGTGAAGTCGCGCGAAACCAAGCCGCGCAATCGCGTATGCACGGGCGGATCGGCAAACAGCATCACCGTCGCGCCTTTGAATGGACCCTGATCGCGGAAGCTCGCCGGCATCGGCGGCCGCGTGGCGCGAAAATGCTCATAATCCTTCAATATCGTGGTTACATCGTCAAAGCGTGCGGTTAGCAACACGCGGCCGAACAGTTCAAAAAACTGCGGTGAACCCGCGAGCAGCGGTTCATATGACGGATATGGATTCGTGCGGAACGCGGGATCCCATGGATTAAAGTAGACGCTTTTATTGGTTTCGCTCATTCTGGGTCGTCCTTGATTCTCATTACTCGCGCACAAATATTCAACCGTGCTACCTGGCCGCGCGGCATCCTCAGTGCCTGCGGATCGCTCCGTGCGACATCATACGAAATTGTTCCCAATGAATCGAACGGTACGGAATCGATCCGAGGCGGTGCCGATTGAGTTTGATTGCTGCATGAAATTCAAACTTTGTGTTTGCCAATCGGCCAAAGTTGGTGCAAGTTTGATTGCACGGCCAATTGGGTATAGGGGATGCCGTTGAAGTGCGGCCGTTTGGCAGCAGGAAAATCACGAGAAGCGGGAGGAGAATTCACGTGAGGGGATTGCTTGGCAGGATCAGTGTGATCGGCGGTTTCGGCGTGCTCGTTGCAATGGGGGGACTGGCTGGATGCGGCACAATGTCGCCGTCCAACGCTCCAATCGATTGCAACGTGGTCAAGGTACAGCTTCAGGACGGCAAGACCGATGCTCAGATCGCAGCGGACCTTGGCGCTCCGGTTGACAAGGTGGCCGCGTGTCACGGTCCGGAAAAATCGGGAAACAAGTCAAGTGGCATGGTGCCGTCCAACTATTAAAGCATGATCCCGAGGCCTCCTCGATCGTGAAGGCGGCGGCCTCCGGCCTGACGCAGGGGTCCGCCCGCACCTAGCGGCCGGAAAATTTCGGCGGACGCTTTTCGAGGAACGCGCGAACACCCTCGCGGTAGTCGTCGCTGTCAAAGCATCGTGCGACCACCGCGTTGACTGCCGCGGAGTCGCGTTCTTCGCGATCCTTGAGCCCTTCCCGAATTGCCATCTTCGCGGCGGCCAAGGTCAGCGGTGCGTTTGCGGCCATCTTGAGCGTGTAGGCGCGGACCTCGTCTTCGAGCCGATCGGGATCGCAGAGCCGGTTGACCAGCCCCATCCGCAGCGCTTCCTCGGCGTCGAACAGCCGTGCGGACAGAAGAATGTCGCGGGCGTTGGCGGCGCCGACGGTATGTACGAGCGCGAGTACGCCGTCCAGTGGATAGGCGAGCCCCAAATTTGCAGCCGGTACTCCGAAGCGGGTGCCGTGCGCCGCGATTCGAATATCGCAGGCTAGGGCAACCTGCACGCCGCCACCGATGCATACGCCGGAGATCATCGCGATCACCGGTTTGGAGCATTCGGTCATCGCCACCACCGCGCGGTTGGGCGCTTCACGATATGCATGCGCCTGGCTGGCATCGGCGCGCAATGCGGGAAATTCTTTGATGTCGGCTCCAGCGATAAACGCGGCGGGCGTCGAGCCGCGGATGATTATTACGCGGATGGAATCGTCCGCCGCAAGCTCCTTCATGCCCTCCGCGATTCGGTTCCAGGCGCTAAGATTGAGTGCATTGCGCGCCTCCGGTCGATTGAGCACGAGCCAGCCAAGGGGAGCCTCGCGGCGAACGATCAGCGTTTCGGCGGAAGGATTGGGAGTTGGGTCAGGCATATTGGGCCAGCGGCAACGATCAAACCCGGAGCCGCATTGCGGCTCCGGGTTTGACGGATGCTCGAACGAACGATCGCTCAATACTCTTGGTCATTTGCAGAATTTATTCGGCGGTGTTCCTGAATAGAAGCACTGCGCTCCGGCGACAGGTGTGGGTGCAATGACAAATCCCGGACTGGTCCAGGCCGTGCTGGTTGGGAAGCAGGCTGGCGTCGGCGTTTCCTTGGGAGACGGCGTAATCCCCAAAGTTGGGGTTGGCGTCGCCATAATGGGTGTCGGCGTTGCCGGTGGGGTCGGAGTTACAGGAATCGGTGTCGGACTTACCGTTGGAGTGGGATGATTGCCGATGGCGGTGTCGAATCCATCGGGAAGCGTCACGCCGAAACCGTAGCAGCCGTCATCCGGGCAATCGAGATCTTTGACGGCCCACGTACTGCAGACCGCATCGCACTCGTCCTTGAGCGTCGTATCAGTACTCAGAACCGGATAGTCGGCATTGGTCGCTGTGCAGCCGCAAGTTTCCTTACCCTCGGTTCCCTTCCACCCGCAGAAGCTGTCCGGCTTGCAGAGACCGGTGGACTTAAGCAGGGGATTCAGCTTTTTCGCGAATTTGGTCATGTCGATGTGAACCGTCAGAATGCCAGTGCCCGAGTCGTACGATTTCATCCATCCTGAATTAGTCCAGTCATCCGCAGTGCCCTTCGAAGGGTTAACCGGAGCGTCAGAGACATTGACTCTCGAAAAGAAGACTTGATCGTTGGTGGGCGTCGCACTGAAGCCGGGACCGACATATAACTGATACGTCTGTTCGGTGGAGCCTTTCGCGAATACGAAGAATACATAGTATGTATTATTTGAGCGGAAGATATTGACCGAGCGTGCTGTTTGTTCAGGGGTGAAATTTTCGAGATATTGCTGCCAATTATTCTTAGTCGTATCGATATAGTAATTGGAATGATTGACGGTCAAGTTACTACGCTGCCACGTATCTTGCGCCATCATGCGGATGAATTGGGTGGCGCCATTCTGATCGGTGCCAGTCAGGTATTGCCGATAGAGCGGCACTCCATAACAGAAATTGCTTCCGCAATCTCTTGACCAGTCGCCGCCGCGGTGCGTGAAGATGGGATCGTTGCCGCAGTTTCCCTTGGTGGCGCAATCGGGAAATACGACGGTCGTTACATAATCGTAGGGACTGGTCTTTGCGGTAGCTCCCGGGGGCGCTGGAGTCGGCGTCGCTGTAGGGACCGACTGCGCGCCGATGCCGACGTTCGATGCACATTCGTCGGTTTCCAGCGGCGCATTGAAGAAGGGATCCTCGTTGACCGAGATCGTTCCGATCATGCCGGTGAGGGAGCCATCATCGTCGTTCAATTCGGTCTGCCGGTCGATATCCGAAAATCCTGTGAATGCGCCTGTGTCGATTTTGCAGTATTTTGCCGCTTGCGCTGTCGAATCGGTGTAGAAGGTCCCGGTCAGCAAATCCGGTTCAATCACAAAATGGCGAATGTCAACATTGTTGAAAAACAGCTTGGATGAATGAAATGCCGGCGGATAGTAGAAACCGTTGGGCTGCTTCCACGCGATGGCGGCGTTTGGCAGATAGCATTGCGATCCTGATGCTTGCGTACTGTCCTTCAGCAAGCCCAATACACGCGCATACGGGTAATTTTCCAGGCAGGTCTGATCCGGTCCGGAAAGGCAATTCGCCAACGTGCCTTTGGTGATGTCCAAATAGGCATTCGATTCCTGGTAGGAAGGTCCATCGTAAATATTGGCGAAGCGTTGGAATACTCCGTAATTGTCGAGTGGAAATGCTATCCCCTCATCCTGCGAGACGCAGCGGTTGATCTGCGTGACGGGGGTATCGCAGACTGTTCCTCCCGGTACGAATGGTCCCAAATTCGATGCGTAGGGATTGCCGGTCTGAGTATCACCAATGAATACACTCTTCTTGGCAAGCGCCCAGTAGCCCGTGGGCGCTGATGATTTCGTGTAATCGCCGCCGGATACGAATGTGAGACCGCCAAATTGCACGTCGGACATGGCGCTGTTGATGAACAGAAACCACATCTGCCGCAACCATACAGCTGAAAAATTTTTCTGCGCCCAATTGAACGCGGTGGTAAAATGATCGATCACATCCACGGTGCAGTTCTTTTCGTTCACGCCGTCCGCGCACTTACCTACCGTGGAACAGTCTCCATTGTCGTCGCTGCATCGAGTAGGCGCCCGTGATGCGCCCGGCGCGACATTTGGGTAATACATCTTGTATTGCGCAGTGGGTGTCGGTTGTGTGAAGGGTGGCGCAAGTGAATTGGCCACGGGTTGCAGGTTGTCGGATTGATTGGGGTCACCCACGCCCAGGCAACTCGAAGTAGCACCGACCGTCATGATCGCGACTTCGGCCGACGAGCAGGTATTGCCGTAAAATTCCTTCAGAGGCGCAATGTCCGCGCGGCCGATGTCGCCGAATCCGCCCGGAGCTGCTTGGATCCCCGCATAGCCTTTCCACTTCATCATGAGCGAGCCACCGCTGATGCCGGCCGGAACGAACCAATAGCACGCGCCGCATGTTCCGGCGCCTACGGCCATATTGCCGGCAAACTTGTTCCATGCATTGGTGATCCAGAAAACTGCCGGGTGGTCCCAGTCGGAATGGAAGGGAAACACGTCCGCGGTGTTGTCATTGTTGAATTGCGGCCGCGCGAGAATCCCCGGAACCTGACGGGGATTTTGAACGTTATTTACCGCGGCTCGCGCAAATACTCCCAAATTGGAAAATAGGTTGTTGTTTGTCTCGGTTGCGTCTTCCAGGTAGTAACCATGGCCGATCGATTTGTATCCGACATTGCGGGCGAGTGTGGCCCCTTGAGTCGCGTGCAGTACAATCCATCGCGTCATCGATTCGTTGATCGAACAATCCTTGATAAAGGTCTGTTCCTCCGGCACCTTGCGGGCCATGTGGAAATGGAGCGGGTAATGCCCCTGCTTGCCGCCCTGTCCCATCTGATGAAACTCGACGCCTTGGAACTTGGCGGTCTGGAATCCCTGCCGGAAGACCGTGTGTCCGCCGAAAAAATAGTGTGTGCTGGCAGCAGGGAACGGTTGATTGACCCCTGAACCATCCTGAGCGGCGATGTTTATGCTGGTCCCTGCCGATTGAATGACGATGCTGCGCGACAGTAGCCCAACTGCCGCGCGGGTATCCTCGGAGTCGATATTCAATTTCAGCTTGTCCTTGACGTTTACGGTCCCGCCACTGGGAATCTTCACGCTGGTGAGGTCGTACTTGTTGCCGTTATGAGTCCATTGAACGGAATTGCCGTTGACAGTGTCCAGCGTGATCGTGGTTCGATTGCTGGCCTTGTCGTAACTGAGGCTGCCGATCTTGAGTTGCTCGGAATGACCGGGCAGATAATCGGTCGAAGTAACAACGATTTCATCGCCGGCCTCCCATCCGCCCTTGGATGCATCGCCACCTCTGGTCACATCGCCTTCCACTGACAGGGTGGGATCCCCCTTCTTGAGAACCTTCTTATCGCCCTGATCCAGGCGCACCCAACTCACACCGGTCATCAACGGGAAGTCCGGAACCGGCTTGGTATCCTTGGTGGAGCCTTTCACCCCCAGCATTCGAATCTCACCGCCGTATGACAGGCCAATGACCTTGTAGCCGAAGTAGGCATTGGGGTCGGCGCCATCGGCGAACATCGTGTCATACTTGTAAAAGAAATCCGTCACACCATTGTCGAGCTTAACCGGAGCCTTGTCAGTTGCATTCCAGATGGCGACGGGAATGCCGCATGGTGACGCCTGCCAGTTCGGCTGATCGTTCGGCGGCTTGATTGGTGTGGACTTGCATTCGACGCCGGCGCCATTGTCTGGCGTTTGCTCCGCGCCCCACAAGTTGATCGTAACGATCGATCTCGCGGTTCCACTGGCTCCGACCGGACCGCGTCCTTTGGTGCCAATTGGGGCGCTCGCCGTTCCGACATTCAGCGTTCCCTTATTTTCGACGATGATCGACTTCGCCCAGAAGTCGATTTGCGAGTCTTCGAAAGTCAGGGTTCCGCCATTATAAATATTTACATTGGAATAGAAGTAATGTTTCGTGTTGTTCTTTCCGCCGGGGCCGCCGACCACCTTGCATCCCTTGGTTATCTCCAAATCCGGTGGAGTAGCCGGAATGTTATTTGGATCGCCCGGCGTAAGTGTTCCACTGGCACAGGTGTCAGTTGCCGGCCCGGTTTGAGCGGCCGCGATTCCGATCAGGCGCGCCAAAAACGGGAGGCGGGAAACATTCGTCCCGGCTCTCGAGCAAATGCTAACGACAGCGTCGCGCGGTCCCGGCACAATCGCCGGAAACAGCAGTGCCAACGCGGCGATCGCGATAATGAGAGAAAAAAATACAGGCTTGGAACGTTTCAGGAATCGGGCCATTGTTACTAATCTCCCAATGTCGCGACCGAGGGCACCGTTGTTCGAAACGTGTCGAAAGCTCTCAGCGCCTCAATCTGATACAAAAAGTTGTAACATGGTGCCCCAAGCATGAGAAGCGGCGAGCGTGTGTCGAACGGCGCCACCGTGAATAAATCCGGCGCGACAGATCCCGTATGCGGGATGAACGTCGATCCGGCCAAGACCAAGTGGCGGTTCGAGCTCAACGCCAAAAATTATTATTTCTGTTGCGACGGATGTATGGAGTCGTTCAAAGCCGATCCGGCGCGCTACCTTACTAAACAGGCCCCGAAACATCATCACGGCGTGCACAGCGCCGTTGATACAGGCAAGCCCATGGCGGCCGCCGCCACTGACACTGAGTACACCTGTCCGATGCATCCGCAGATCGTGCGGCCGGGGCCTGGGAGCTGCCCAATTTGCGGGATGGCGCTGGAGCCGCGAGTGGCATCAGCGACTGCCGCGGAAAGCCCCGAACTGATCGATATGAAGCGGCGGTTATGGGTCAGTGCTTCATTCACGGTTGCAGTCGTAATCGCAAGCATGGCTGACATGGTCATGCCACAGGTGATGGCGGGGCTCGCACCGCCAATCGCTCTGGCGTGGACCGAGCTGATTCTAGCCACGCCGGTGGTGATCTGGGGCGGTTGGCCATTCTTCGAACGCGCATGGCAATCGATCGTCAACCACAGCCTGAACATGTTCACGCTGATCGGAATGGGAGTAGGCGTTGCGTATGGCTACAGCGTCGTCGCCACTTTCATTCCCGATATTTTTCCGCCGTCGTTTCGTGACGTGCATGGAGAGGTCGCCGTATATTTCGAGGCTGCTGCGACTATCGTGACGCTTGTGCTGGTCGGCCAGGTGCTGGAGCTGCGCGCGCGCAGCCAGACCGGCGCCGCAATTCGCGCGCTCTTGGGGCTGGCGCCGAAGACCGCCCGCCGAATAAAGGACGGCAAGGAAGAGGATGTGCCGCTGGATCGAGTGCATCCCGGCGATATGCTACGCGTTCGCCCCGGCGAGAAGATTCCCGTCGACGGCGAAGTTGTCGAGGGGGCCAGCGCGGTCGATGAATCGATGGTCACGGGCGAATCGATTCCGGTGGAGAAACATCCGGGCGATCGCGTCATCGGCGCAACCATAAACGGCTCAGGTTCAATCGTGATGCGAGCCAAGCGCGTCGGCGCTGAAACTTTGCTCGCACAAATCGTGCGGATGGTGGGGGAAGCACAGCGCAGCCGTGCGCCGATTCAGAAGCTGGCTGACACCGTTGCCGGCTACTTCGTTCCCGCGGTTGCCGGCGCCGCGTTAATTACATTCATCGTTTGGGCGGCGATCGGTCCGGAGCCGCGGCTGGCGCATGCGCTGATCAATGCAGTTGCGGTCCTTATCATCGCATGCCCGTGTGCGCTGGGGCTGGCGACGCCGATGTCGATTATGGTGGCGACCGGCAGGGGCGCGACGATGGGGGTGCTGTTCAAAAACGCCGAAGCGATCGAGGTGATGCGCAAAGTAGATACTCTCGTCGTTGACAAGACTGGAACGCTTACCGAAGGAAAGCCCAAGCTCGCCGCAGTGGCAGTCGCGACAGGGTTCACAGAAGATGACGTTCTTCGCCTTGCGGCAAGCCTTGAGCGCGGCAGCGAGCATCCGCTGGCGGCCGCAATCGTGTCCGGTGCGGAGGAACGGGGCCTCAAGCTCGCCTCAGCGGAAGAGTTCGTTTCGATTCCGGGCAAAGGTGTCAAGGGAAAAGTCGACGCGCGCATCGTCGCGCTTGGAAACGTGGCGTTGATGCAAGAGCTCAGCATCGCCTCGAAACTTGGCGCCGCTGCCGAAGCCATGCGCGCTGAGGGCCGGACGGTCATGTTCGTCGCAATCGACGGTAAAGAGGCGGGTATTGTTGGCGTGGCGGACCCGATCAAGGCATCGACACCCGAGGCGATTCGTCAGCTTCACGGCGACGGCGTCCGTATCGTGATGGTAACCGGCGACAGCCGTGTCACGGCGGAAGCGGTGGCAAAGCGGCTGGGCATCGATGAAGTCGTCGCGGAAGTTCTTCCCGATCAAAAAGCAACCGCCGTTAAACGGCTGCAAAGCGAAGGGCGGATGGTGGCAATGGCGGGGGATGGCGTAAATGACGCCCCTGCGCTTGCTCAGGCGCAGGTCGGCATCGCGATGGGAACCGGGACCGATGTCGCGATGGAAAGCGCGGGTGTCACGCTGGTCAAAGGCGACCTGCGGGGCATCGTGCGAGCGCGGATGCTGAGCCGCGCGACAATGCGAAACATCAGGCAGAACCTGTTTTTCGCCTTCGCCTATAATTCCGTCGGCGTGCCCGTCGCGGCCGGGGTCCTGTATCCCGCCTTTGGGCTTTTGCTCAGTCCGATTATCGCCGCCGCCGCGATGAGCCTCAGCTCGGTCTCGGTGGTCGGCAACGCGTTGCGGCTGCGCCGCGCGGCCCTCTAAAGCTTGGCGATAATTTCGTTGCCGATCTTTTCCAGGCCGACCGTCAGGCTTTGCGGATCGAAGCCCGGCGGCGCGACGATCACGCGCGATACGCCGAGATCGGCCAGCATCTTGATATAGTCGAGTTGCGGTGCGCCGCCGCATGACAATTCGATCGAATCCGGATTACGCCCCGCTTTTTTCGCCTCGGCTTTCATCGTTGCGAACAGTTCCTTGAGCTTGTCCGGCTCGCCGCGCGCGGGGAAGAAACCGTCGCCCAAGCGGCCGGCGCGGCGGGCTGCCGCCTCCGAATGTCCGCCGACGTGAATCGGCACGCCGCCCTTCTGGAGCGGCTTTGGATAGCTCTTCACTGGTCCAAAGTTGAAATGCTTGCCGTGGAACGCCGATGCGTCTTCGCGCCACAGCGAGCGGAGCGACTTGATCGCTTCGTCGGTACGCGCGCCGCGCGTGTGAAAATCGATTCCGAGTGCGGCGAATTCTTCCTGCAACCATCCGCTGCCGATTCCAAGCATCGCGCGGCCCCCGGAAAGAACATCGAGCGTCGCCATCTCCTTGGCGACATACAGAGGATGGCGCTGCGGCAGAATCATGACGCCGGTGCCGAGCCGAATTTTTTTCGTAATCCCCGCGATGTAGGCGAGCGGGAGCACCGGATCGGGAATCGGCGTGTCCTCGCCGCCCGGCATCTTGCCGCTCGATGAATATGGATAGGCCGATTTGTAATCCTGCGGAACGACGACGTGCTCGACCGTCCACATCGATTCGAAGCCGCATCGCTCCGCCGTCGTGGCAAGGTGGGCGAGCAGTTCTGGATTGCCGAACGGGCCGGCATTTATAAACATCAGGCCGATTTTCATGGGTCGTCGTCTCCTCGTTGATGGCGATTAACGCGGCCAATCTATCGCGATACGCCTCGCGAAGAAAATGGCCGCGAAGCAGCCCTACCGCAATCTGCCGAACCACGGGACGAAGCGGCCGGAATTACGAGCCCACTCTTTGTACGCGGAACCATACGCGGCCAGCATATGCTTTTCCTCTTCGATTGCCTGACGGCGAAGATTCAGAACTGCGCCAACCGCGAAGAATATGGAGAGCGGCGACGGAATCAGAAGCATCCAGCCCGCCAGCGCCAAGATCATTCCCAGATAAATCGGATTGCGCGAGCAGCGAAACGGCCCGGATGTTATCAGCCCGCCCGCCGGAGATTCCGCCTCTGGTCCAATCGGGATCTCCCACGATGCTCCCATCGTCCTGGTTGCGCTGATGGCAAGCGATGCGCCAACAATCATGGCGATGGTCCCCAGCACGGGAAACGGCTCGAATAGCGGGTAATTCAACGGAAAGTAGAGGCCAAATGTCTCCGCCACTGCCTTCCATACGAGTACACCGCCGAAAACAATCAAGGCTGCCGCCTTGGCGATTTGGTTGATCCCGCCAGAACTAGAAAACCGGATGGGTGAGCGTCCGAACTTGCGGCGGTAGCGCAGGATTATTCCACCCATCAATGCGGCATAGATCGCGCCCATCGCGAGCGGGATAAACCCCCAGAACCTCATGCGTGAGGAACTGTCACACTCGGAGGTCGTCTTCAACCGCACACAGCGCGCGGTTCGCTTGTCCGGGCGGCTCAACCAGACTAGTTAATTGGCCATGGATATCGGAAAAGTCGGAGTATGGTTTTTTCTCGATGCGATGCCGGCTCCGGAAAGTGCTGACTTCGCAAAGAAGATCGAGCAGCTGGGATACCGGGCGCTCTGGATTCCGGAGGCAGTCGGCCGCGAACCGTTCGCGCATGCGGCTTACCTGCTCTCGCGGACGGATCGATTAGTGATGGCGACCGGGATCGCCAACATCTATGCGCGCGACGCCGTGACGATGGCCTCCGCATCGAAGACCGTCGCTGAATTGTCGGGCGGCCGATTCCTGCTGGGAATCGGCGTCAGCCACAAGCCGCTGGTGACGAACTTGCGCGGCCACAGCTACGACAAGCCGTACAGTTACATGAAGGAGTACCTGCCGCGCATGAAGGGATCGCTCTACATGGCGCCCGCGCCGAAGGAGCCGGTTCCGGTCGTGCTCGCCGCGCTGCATCCCAAGATGCAGACGCTTGCCGCCACCGAAGCGAACGGGACGCATACTTATTTCGTGCCGCCGGAGCATACCGCGAAAACGCGCGCACACATGGGTCCCAAGGCGATGATATGCGCCGCGCAGGCGGTCATCTTTGAAACCGATGCGGCCAAGGCGCGCAAGGCCGCCCGCGATTATATGAAGACCTACGTTCCGCGCCTTCCCAATTACACTAACAACCTCAAGGCGCTGGGCTGGTCAGACGATGACTTCAAGGACGGATGCAGCGACCGGCTCGTCGACGCGATCGTCGCGTGGGGGAGCGAGGACAAAATTCGCACGCGCATCGAAGAGCATCTGAACGCGGGTGCGACGCATGTCTGTTTCCTGCCAATTCGCGCCGACGGCGTGCCGCTGCCGGATCTTCGCGCCGTCGAAGCTCTAGCCCCGCGATGACTTTCTACCGCCGCGGCAATTTGTCTCTGGCGGCAGTATCCGCGATCGCGATTCTGATCGCGGGTTGCGCTTCGCACGACGACCAGCAGACCGCTCAGGCGCAGGCCGCCGCAGCCAAAGCGGATGAAGCGGCGGCTGGTGCCCAAGAAGCGGCGGCCAAGGCGCTGGCAGCTGCAAATGAAGCGTTGCGCGCCGCAAATGAGTCGGCCGCAAAAGTTAAGGAAGATACCAAGGAGATAAATCGCGTCGCGGATCACCTCGAAAATATGCGAAAGGAGCAGGGCGCGGAGGACACGAAGAGCACCGCGCCTGTGGACGCAAAGCCGGGGCCGGCCAATTGACGCATGGCTGAGCCGGCGAAAAAACCGAGCGCAGCCGAGATTCGCGGCAGTCTAATCGCGCCCCAAGTGCGCCGCCATACGTGGATCAATATCGCCGGACCACTCTCCGCAATTTTCATGGGCGTATTCGCCGCCGCGATGTATCTGCATCCGGTCGGTGTCATCAGATGGCTGCAGATGACGCACCTCGGATGGTCCGGCGTCACGCAGAAGGATTTGGCGCTCCAGGATGGCCTGATTACTTATTTGATCACCGGCGGGTATCAGGACGAGGAACCGGTCGTCCTGATTCACGGATTGGGACCCGGGGGTGCACTGGTATGGCGCGGCGTGATGAGCACGCTCGCCAGCGCACATCTGAAGGCGATCGCGCCCAATCTGCCGGGGTTCGCGTCGTCGGAGCACAAGCAGGCCGACTATTCGATTGCATACCAAGCCAATGCGATCGCGCAGACGATCGACGAAATGAAGCTCGACCACGTCAATCTGGTCGGTTCGGATTTAGGTGCGGATGTTGCGCTCTATTACGCCGTCGATCATCCCGACAAGGTGGAACGCATCGTGTTGGTTTCGGGCGGTCTTATCGGGAAGCGCGGCGCGGCGAAATTGCGGCAGGTGATGCTTCCGGAGACTGTCGATGCGATACGCGCGCAGGCCGATATGAGCCTGTTCGGGATGCCGCCGATGCCGGATTTCATGTACGAGAGGATGATGTCTGAGCTTTCGATGGACATTCCCGCAGGTACCGACATGCTCAACTCCGTGCCCCGCGACGAGGGGCACATCCGCTCCAAGCTTGGCCAGCTCTTCAACACGCTGACGATCGTCATGTATGGCGCGAAGGGTCCATTTTTCGGCACTGCGGAAGGCGAGGCGCTTCACGCGGCGATGCCGGGATCGGCGACAGTGGTGTTCAAGACATCAGGTGAATACCCGCAGTTGGAGCATCCGGAGGAATTCTCGGAATCTCTGGTCTATGTGCTCAAGCAGGAGGAAGGCGGCCGGTAACCGAATCGCGCCTAAAACAGCGTGTAGATGAACGGTGCAACCGCTGACGTCTGGGCGCTGATCACAAGTCCGGTGATTAGCAGCAGCAAGATTACGACCGGAGCCAGCCACAGCATCTTATTGTGCCGCGCGAAGTCGAACAGTTCGCCGACGATCCGGAAGCGGCTGGCAATTTTCTTCAGCATAGGTCGCTCTTCTTGATTACCGAATTTCCCAATACTAGCAAATCCATGCCGCTGCGGGAAAAGCTGCTCAACGCCTCGGCGGGGGTATTTACAATCGGCTCACCGCGGAGATTGAATGACGTGTTGAGCAGTACCGGAACGCCGGTTGCGGAATCGAATTTTGAGAGCAGGCGAAAGAACAGCGGGTTACTGTCCGAATAGACGGTCTGAATACGGCCGGTACCGTCCACATGCGTGACAGCAGGAATTTTCGACCGCGCCGCCGGCGCAACATCGGCGACCATCAGCATGAAGCGGGCCGGTAATTGCTCCGCTATCTTTGGTTCGAAATATTCCTTCGCCCGATGCGCCAGCACGGCGGGCGCAAAAGGCCGGAACGGCTCGCGAAATTTTATTTTGGTATTGACGGTCTCTTTCATGTCCGTGCGCCTTGGGTCGGCCAGGATCGACCGATTGCCCAATGCGCGGGGCCCCAATTCGAATCGTCCCTGCATCCAGCCAACGACTGCGCCGTTTTGCAGTTGATCGGCGACATAACCAACCAGCCCATCCTGATCGTCGAAAGTCTGATGTTTCAGGCTTTGGGCGCGTAGGAAGTCGCTGATGACGCCGTCGGAATGTTCCTCGCCCCAGTATGCATGCGTCATGCGGAATTTTCGCGGATGACCCGCGACGGCATGATAACCCCATAGCGCGGCGCCCAGCGCTCCGCCGCCATCGCCGGCCGCAGGCTGAATAAAAATTTCATCGAAGCCGGCATCGCGAAGGATGCGGCCGTTGGCGACGCTATTGAGCGCGACGCCGCCCGCCATGCACAGACGCGAAGCGCCGGTACTGCTTCTCACATGTTTTGCCATGTGCAGGAGGATCTCTTCGGTCGCGACCTGGATGCTCGCCGCGACGTCGGCATAGTGCTGATTGGTCTCGGCCTGGCGATCGAAATCGGCCGGCTTGTCGCCGAAATAGGACGGATAGCCGGAGTCCTTCGTGAAAAAATATGACTCTGGCGCGCGTGCCGCGCCAAACAGATCGATGAAGCGGTCATTGTAAGTTTCGGTTGGCGATTGATGGAACGAAAAATACTTCATGTCGAGGCGGAAGCTGCCGTCATCGCCGAGCCGATACAGCTTGCGTACTTCGTCGAGAAATTTCGGACGGCCGAACGGTGCCATCCCCATCACCTTGTATTCTCCCTCGTTGACCTCGAATCCGAGGAACGCGGTGAACGCGCTGTAGAGAAGGCCGATGGAATGGGGAAAGCGAATTTCGCCTCGAAGCTTGATGTCGGTCCCGTGCCCCTCCCCAAAACTTGCGGTCGTCCATTCGCCGACGCCGTCGACGGTCAAAATCGCGGCGTCCTCAAACGGCGAGCAGTAAAAGGAGCTGGCCGCATGCGAAACGTGATGCTCGCTGAAGACGACCTTTTTCGTGTCGATCTTTAGATGATCGGCAAGCAAGCTTCTGATCCAGAGCTTGTCCTTGAGCCAGGTGAGCATCGCCTTTTGAAACACTCCGCCCGATGACGGATACGTGGCCGCCGCAGTGGCAAGGATGCGTTCGAATTTCAAGAACGGTTTTTCGAAGAACACCGCGAGTTCAACGTCCTCTCCGCGGATTCCGGCGATACGCAGGCAGAAATCGATTGCGTGGACGGGAAACTCGAAATCGTGCTTCTTTCTCGTGAAGCGTTCCTCTTCCGCCGCCGCGACTAATTCGCCATCCGCCAGCAGTGCCGCAGCGGAGTCATGGAAGAAACAGGATACGCCCAGGATATACATCGGCAATTAGTATTGCTTTTCCGGGTCGATCGCGGATTCGCGCCGAGGCGACCAGGTCGCCGGACCGGTTTCATCCAGCGCCAGCAAGTTGCGGCGCCGCCGGCGCAATACAATCGCCACGCCGCCGAAAACGACAACATAGAAGATACGGAGAATGAATGCCGCCTCGGCTTGGCCGACTCGCTTGCTCAGCCGCGATGCGGCGGCAAAAAACCTCCGTATTGGCCCGGGCGTGGCCGCTCCGGGAAGCGTGCGGCCGGCGGGATGGTTCGCGCTGGTAATCGAGGTTTCCGACATTCGGGTTTGGTTCGGTTCAGCGGCTGGTTTGCTTGAATTGAAATTGGCTCACGATAAATGCGGCGACATTTTGCGCAATCGCGCGATAGCCGGCCGGCGTCGGATGGGCGTCATAATCGCTCATATAGTATAGGGGAACTTTGCCGGCCGCAGCCTCCGCTTTCATTTCAGAAGTCGTATCGTGAAATGGGATTTTCTCGCGCGCGCAAACCTGCGCCAGGGTCGCGATCATTTCGCCAGCCTTGTCGATTTCAGGTTTTGGCACTCGCGAATCCGGATAAATCGTCTCGCGAAACGGAACGAAAACCACTGCCAGCCTGGCGCCGGATTGTTGCACGCGCCGATTGAGCCACGCCACTTCTCCCGCCAACAGCGGAAGTCCAACCGTTTCAAACGGATGCCCGTCCTTGGCTGTCTGCCATCGATCGATCCGGCGATCCCGAATTTTCAAGGACACTACGCGGCGAAATAGATTCATCAGTTGTGAGTGCTCGGCAAGATATTCGAATCCGGGGATGGCGTGGATTATCCGGGCGATACCATTCTGCGATGGCCGGTAGTGCTGCAATCGCTCCCGGGACAGCGGCTCCGCCTCTCCCGATGGACTCACCTCGAACAGCGTCCTGTCAAGATCATCGTCAGTGTCGTTGGGTACTACCGTCAAGACCACGAGCTGCGAATGGAAATTACTTACCCACGCATCGTACCAGAGCGCCTCATCGCCGGTGCCATCACCCAGAGCGCCCGCGTTGATCACTTCGACGGCTCCGATGTCATGGGAAAGGATGCGTTCGAGATTTCCCGGATAGGTTTCATCGTCGGTTGCGCCCCATCCGAATGTGAAGCTGTCACCCAGCACGGCGATCCGAAGCGTGGCGGGCGCCGGGCTTTGAGCGTACATCCGCTGGCCGCGGAAGCGCTGGGCGCTGGTCGAATACTCCTTGCGAAACGTATCGGGGATTTGATGAAACCCATGAACGTTAGGGCGGACCGCCTTGAGTCCCTGGAAATCCTCATTAAAGCGGCTCATCGTCTCGGTCGGAGCGAACACACGCACGATCGCCTCGCCCAGCACCAGCGCCATGATGCTGGAGATCAGAATCAGCGCGATCGATCCTATGAATCTGTTGAGGCGGCTCGAAGTCCCGACCGCAGGTTTGCCCGCCGGGAAGCCGCCGCGGCCGCTCTCCGGCGAAGCAGGCGTCACGAGGATTCGGGCGTCCTGGCTATGCGGCCGCCTGGCTCCCTTTGCCAGAATGGATAATATCGATTGGAGCCCGTGGACCGCTCACGAAGCGTGGATCGCGTAGCGCAGCCGCATTGATCGTTCCCCCCTTGAGCAGTATGTATCGCGGGCCGCGCCGTGCGATTTCTCCCTCGCGCATCGAATCGGACATTAGCCGGCTAACCATCGGCCGCGAACTGCCGATCATTTCCGCCAAGTCGCTGTGGCCGGGTTCATAAGTCAGCAGGATCCCGTCGCTGTCGGACACACCGAACTTGCGGCCCAATTCCGCAAGCACGAGGTCCAGCCGCTCGCGGAAGGTCATGCCAAGAAACTCTGCGTAATACTGAACCCAATGCGCCCATCGCGAGTTCATTCGTTCGGATAATTCAAGCAATGCGTCGTGATCGAGCGTTCGGATCAATTTGCGAACCTGCTCGCGGGTGATAATTGCGAGGACACATTTGTTTACCGCTTGCGCATCGAATTGGCGAATCCACTGGCCGTTTTCGTTCAACTGATCGGCGATTCCCAAGGGTTCGCCAACAGTTAAGAGACGTACGACGATGCGCGAACCGTTTGACCCGGTGCAGGTTTCCTTGACAATCCCCTTAACCACCCAGAACAGAATGTCGGCGGAAGAGCCCTGACGAAAGATAATTTCGCCCGGCGCAAAGCTGATTTTCGTGTGGAAGTCGGTCAGCCCCTTGACCAACTCCTTTGGAATTCCCCAAGCCGCGATGCGCGCTTCGAGTTGAGCTGCAAAATTTCGCTCCGAGTCCTTTTCCGTAATTTCCGTCATCGCTTGGCTCCCGCAAGGTCCAAGAATCCCTTAACCTCTTCTCCGCACCGATCCAACAGAACAGTTATATGCAGCCTCATAATAAATATTATCAGATTCCTTGAAAAAAGGTGACAACAACCGCAAGCGCGGCCTAACTGCTCCGGCCAGAGCGCCGCTCGTGCCCGTCTAAATATGGGGTTGACGACGCCAGCCTCAATTAGGTCATCCCAGAGGCGGTCAAATTCATTGCGATCCATGATTAAGCCTCGCAGGGAAAATTTACTGAACCCTTGACATCGCGGCGATTTGGCCGGAATGTTTGAACCTTGGGATGACTTGCACTGATTATTCTTTCTTTTTGATTGGGATATTGTAGAAGCTTGAATTTTGTTCGCGATGGAATGCGGCAACGCGTGTCACCGCGAGCGGCAACGAATCTAGGAGAGTGGAATCGATGGATCAAATGAAACGCGGCGGTCGCCGTTGGTTTGGCGTATTTTCAACTTCTGATTTGATTTTGGTCGGTCTGGCAATTGCGGTCGTAGCGGCGATGTGGGGCGGTGGCAGCGTAACTAGCGCTGCCTCGACCAGTCCCGGTCAGTTGCTCATCGTCGGCGGTGATACTGGCGGCAATTTGGCCGTTCAAGGGTCGACGCAGGCTCCCAATGGCCTGTTCGATAATTCGACCAACGCGGTGCAGGTATACGATCCGGCGATTCCTGGGTTCGTATCGGGGGATTTCACGACTCTTCCGACTAATGTCGAAGGTGCATGGGCCACAGCTTTACCCGATCAGACGATTCTCATAACCGGCGGCACCAATTGCAGCGGCGCGGCCACCCCAAATTTCTTTTGTGCCGCCCTGAACACAGCCGAGCTCTACACTCCAAGCAGCAATTCGTTTGCGGCGGTCGGTCCGATGAATCATCCGCGCGGCGCTGGACTTAGCGCGTTGATAAACGGATCGGGCACCAGCGAGGACGGTGATGTCCTTGTTGCTGGCGGATATACGGGAAACATGGTCATTACTTCGGACGGGTTCTCGATAAATGCCGGCGGTAGCGCGACGACTGCGGCGGAGATTTACACTCCAGGCGGCGGGTTTAGCGCATTGTCAAATTCGATGGTCACCGCGCGCGCGGCGTTTGTCATAGCAGCCCTGCCAAATGCGTCCGGAAAGATATTGCTGGCGGGCGGCGATACCGGATTCTTCTTTCAGGGAACCACCAATCAAGCGGAAATTTATACTCCGCACAACGGTGGTGGGTCGTTTGCGGCAACTGGGAACATGATTACCGGCCGGGAACTAGCCGGATGGACTGTCTTGGACCCTTCGGTCGTAACATCAGGGCCGGTTCAAGGTCAGGTGCTGGTAACCGGAGGACTCAATGCTACGGGTCCCTTTATCGGCGCATCGCTGTCGACCGCGGAACTTTACAATCCCGGCAGTGGCACTTGGGCTTCCACCTCCAACAACATGCAATCACCGCGCACCGGGCAGGTTGAGGCATTGATTCAATCGCCTGCCAATGCTCTGGTTGGTCAGGTTCTCGTGGCGGGCGGCAGTAGCGTTACGGATACATTTGGCGATCTCACCGGGTTGACGCAGGCTGCGGAACAAACCTCGGATATCTTTGACGCGGTATCCGCGACCCCGGGCTTTACGGCCACCGGTAACATGGTCGAGGGTCGCAGTGGGTCGACCTATGCGCTGCTGACAACCGGGTCCGAAGCGGGTGAAGTAATCGCGATGGGCGGTGAATGGTGCAACGGGTCGAGCAGCACCAACGGCGCCTGTTACGAAGCGGGATCAACTCAAGATACAAATTCGCCGAACACTCAGGTCGAACTGTTTAATCCATCGGGCTCGAATTGGTCGGCGGCTGCGCCGACAATGAGTCCCGATGTTGCTGGGGCGGCTGCATATGGAATTTTGATACCAGGGCCGTCTGGGCCGACAAATACCGCGACAGTCAGCCCGACTGCCACTATTAGTCCGACAGCGACCGTCAGTCCGTCGCCGACCGAAACCGCGACCCCGACATTGACTGCGACGGTGACGACCACGGCGACACCGACTGCCACCGTCACTGCAACCCGTACGGCCACTCCTACCTCGACACCCACGACCGTCGTTTCGGTGCCGTCGAAACTCTCCACCGGAAGTGCACCTCTGGGAGATACAGTCACCAAGAGCCTGAAGGTGACGAACAAGGGTTCTACCGCGTTGTTCGTGACAGGATCGAGCTCGAGCAATCCTTCGGAATTTTCCGCCAACGTGTCCGCGTGTAATCCGTCGGGCGGCATTGCGCCCAAGAAGAGCTGCAACGTCGCGGTTGGGTTTACGCCCAATGCGGTTGGCGCACAAAGTGCAACGCTTACGCTTTTTGATAACGCTGGAGCCGGCTCGCAGAACGTGGCGCTATCCGGAACCGGCACCGCCGCCGTGACTGTTTCGCCGTCATCGCTTGCGTTTGGAAACGTGAAGTCGGGCTCCAAGAAGAGCAAGCCAGTGACGGTAAAGAACAGCCATCTTTCGGCGACGATCTCACTGAGCGAGAGTATCAGTGGTACAAATCAGGCTGACTTCGCGGTGAGCACCACAACGTGCGGCTCGACGCTGGCGGCCAAAAAGAGCTGCAAGTACACGGTTACGTTCACGCCAACTCAAGGCGGCTCAGAGAGCGCAACCTTCAGGGTCACTGCCAGCCCGGATCTGCAGAGTCCGCATGATGTACCGATGACTGGCACAGAACAATAATCGCGACACTGGGCTAGGTGCGAAATGGCGGCGGCGGGAAATGATTCCCGCCGCCGCTTTCTTTTCCAAGGGTATTTCCATCGGCCAATCCAATTTTAGGTGAATTCTCACGTGCTATGAGACAAATTTGGTAATAATTGAACAATCACGGCTTAGTTTTGCCATGGATTTCACCGCTGATTCAGGTAAACTTGGAATTAACGGTGATGTTTTAGAGCATTCTAGACGGGGAAGGTTGCGATCGATTCACCTTAATCGGCGCAATTCGTAGTTCTGATTGTGCTTGACCAAACAACCAAACCATCGATCGTCGCAGCTTTGCGGCGTTTTCCAAAAATTTTGCACGTGCTTACCAACAAGATCCGGGGCGGTGCGGAGGAGCATGCGCTTTCGATTTTGACCTCAATGCGTGAGTATGGATTCGAGCCTGGTCTGGCCGCGCCTGCGGAATTGCTCTCCGCGATGGAGCCGGAATTGAGTGCGGCCCAAGTCGCCTGCCTGCCTTTGGAATTTTCATCTCTATTCGACCTGGGCGCCGGCGCCCGGCTTTCGCGGTGGATCAGGCGCGAACGGGTGGAGCTTTTGCACTGCCATCTGTTTGCTGCCAGCCTGACTTCGGCAGGAGTCGGTAAAATTGCCGGCGTTTCGGCGATTGTCGAAACCTGCCATGGGCCTGAGGCATGGCGGATCGGAAAGCGCGTGCGCGGCAGTTTCTGGATCGATCGCCAGATTGGGCGCCTCGTGGATCGATATATTGCTGTTTCGAATGCCGCGGCGCGTCATCTCATTGAAAACAAGCGCATTGCACGATCGAAAATCCGCGTTATCCAAAACGGGCGCGACCTCGAGCGCTATCGTCCATTGGGCGCGGAAGTGCGAGCGGAAATCCGCCGTGAGCTGGGGCTCGGAGCCGATCCTATGCTGCTGGTGATGGCCCGTTTGGACGATCAGAAGGGGCACCGCTATCTGATCGATGCGGTAGCCAAGTTGAGAGATCGATGGCCACGAATGGCCGTCCTGTTCGCGGGCGAGGGTCCGCTAAGGGATGCCCTTCGAGCGCAAGCCGATAATTTGGGCATGAACGGATCTGTGCGGTTTCTCGGCTATCGCGGCGATGTTCCCCGCCTCCTCGAAGCGGCGGATCTCGTTGTGCTGCCATCGTTGTATGAGGGGCTACCCCTGGCCGCGATCGAAGCGCTCGCAGCGGGCCGGCCGCTGGTTGCAACTGCCGTTGATGGAACGCCAGAGGTAGTGATCGATGGAACCAACGGGATCCTCGTACCGCCCGCCGATTCGGCAGCCCTTGCCATTGCAATCGATCGGATGTTGGGGGATCGGGTGATGGCGTCGCGCCTGGGTGCGGCAGGGCGAAAGCATATGGAGGAGAACTTTGGCCTGCGCAATCAAATCGAAAAGACGGTTGCGATTTATCGCGAATTGACCGGCATCTCCAAGGAGGAACGCGCGGCCTAAGCGGAGCAGCGCCGGAACCTCAATGGCACAAGCGATTTTCTATATCAGTGCGGGACTGCTGCTGTACGCATACGCGATTTATCCCGCGATGCTCGCGATGCTCACTGCGGGAAGAAGCGAAGCAGATGCGGAGGGCCCGAATGCGGCTGCGGCTCCATCGGTGTCCGTGATTGTTGCGGCTTACAACGAAAGCCGCGTGATCGGGGAAAAAATCGCCAATTTTTTGGAGTCAGAATATTCCGGTTCGGCGGAGATGATCGTGATTTCCGATGGCTCGACCGATCGCACCGCGGAGATTGCGGAGCCATTTGCGTCCTCGGGCCGCATTCGTGTGATTCGGCAGCCGGAGCGGCGCGGCAAGGGCGCCGCAATAAATGCCGGTGCATCCGCAGCGAGTGGAGAGATACTTGTCTTCACCGATGCAAATGCGATGTTCCAGCCCGGAGCGATTTCAGCGCTCGCGCGTCCGTTCGGTAATGCCAATATCGGGCTGGTAACAGGAATATCCCGCTATCCCGATGGTACGATCGGGTCGGTATACCAGCGCTATGAGCAAATGTTGAAGACCTTGGAGTCACGCCTGGGTTCAATTGCCGCCGCCGACGGCGCTATTTATGCGATGCGCAAGTCGCTGTTCATTGCGATGGATCCCGCGCTAATCAATGATTTCCTGCATCCGATCCTGGTGTCCCTAAAGGGGACGGATTCCGTGATGACATCGGAGGCAATCTGCACGGAGGATTTTTCAGCCGGTGGAGAGTTTGCCCGGCAGGTGCGGATGGTATCGCAAGCGGCGATGGTTTATTTCCGCTTTCTGCCACGCTTGGTGCGGAAGGAGCGATGGCGGTCGGTGGCGGTGTTAACTTCACACAAGATGCTGCGCTGGCTGACCGCGCCGCTGGTCGCGATGGCGGTTCTATCGACATTAGTGCTTGCGCCGCGAGGAGGCATTTACGCTGCCGCGCTGATTGCGGAGGTATTATTTGCCGCAGCGGCAATGGCCGGCAGGAATTCGAACGGGACTGGGCTGGTAAGCAAGCTGTCCTTCGCGTATCAATTCGTGGCGCTGAATTGCGCGCAAGCCATCGGCTTATGGCGATGCTTTACCGGGCAGGTACCAGTGGTTTGGGAACCGAGGAACCTTTAGGCGGAAAGTATGCTCCGGCGCTGGAACTGCGCCGGAGACGGGGACATTAGGGAGTGGGCGTCGTAGTATGCAATGAAAATCGGCGTGGCGACTGGGAACAACTAGTCGCCAAAAGCCGGGACGCGGCCAGCGGCCATCTGTGGGAATGGCGCGATATTATCGCGTCGTCCTACGGATTTGAGCCGTTCTACCTGATGGCCGAAGACGATCGCGCCCGGCCGATCGCGGGAGTCCCTTTCGTATTCGTTCGCAGCCTGCTGTATGGAAACGAACTCGCCTCGATGCCCTATATCGACTACGGCGGAATTTGCCACGACGATCGGCTCGAATCAGCCGATCGCCAGCGCGCGGATCGGCAAATCATCGAAGCCGCGCATCGGTTGGCAAAGGATTTACGCGCCAAGCGGCTGCATATTCGAAGCCTAAATCAGCACCCGCATCCATTCGAAGTCAGCACCGAAAAGGTGACGCAGCACTTGGCGCTAGCGAAGACGATCGAAGAGCAGATGGAGCGGCTGCCGTCGGAGCGGCGCAACCGGCTCAAACGATGCGCGAAGCTGGAGCTCTCGGCGGAGCGCGTCGATCCTTCAGCTCCCGGCGCCATGGAAACTCTGTGCGCGGTTTATTTGGAAAACATGCGGGATTTGGGTTCCCCCAGCCACAGCCGCGAATTTTTTTATCAACTCATCCATCGGCTGCGCGGCCACATCTCGCTGATTTTCGTGCGCCACAACAATCGCGCCGTGGCGGCGGGAATTGCGTTCGAGTTCCGGGGCGCGATGACGTTGCCGTGGACTGGCGCAACTTACGAGGCACGGCCGGTATACGGCAGCGTCGCACTTTACTGGGAGGGAATCCGGCTTGCGATCGAGCGCGGCTGTCATACGTTCGACTTCGGCCGGTCGACCGCCGGATCGGGAATTTTCGAATTCAAGCGCCAATGGGGACCGACGGCTGTGCAATCGTACTGGAGCACGCTTTATTTGAAGCCGGGAGCGGCGGCGCCGCGGAATCGCTCGGGCCTTAAGGCGATGAGCAAAATCTGGCGGTACATGCCGCTGGGCGTGGCGCGCGCGGTGGGCCCTGGCTTACGACGGGGGATTTCTAATTGAACGCTGCCGTTGCACCGCGATTTGGAATCGAAAAGGCGATTGCCGAACCGTCCCGCATGCGGCGCAACGCGTACCGGCTGATCGGAGAAATTCATATTCCGGGACGCATCCGGATTCATCATGTGTTTCGCGCAATCAAGTCGCTCGATCTGCCTGATGAAGGCGTGAACATGCTGGATGCTGGGACGGGCCGCGGCGATATTGCGCTGCACTGTGCGCGATGGCTGCCTAAATGGCGTGTGCACGGGGTCGATCTTGAAGACGACCGTGTGACCCGATGCCGAACCGCCGCGGCGGCGCTTGGGCTGGGCAATGCGAGTTTCAGCCGGCGCAATTTGCTCGAAATCGATGCGAAATCCGAATACGACCTCATCACCAATACCGACGTTCTGGAACATATCGAAGACGATCGGCGTGCGATCTCGATTCTCGCCCGCGCGCTTGCGCCGGGCGGGTACCTGCTGATGACGTTCCCGTCGATTCCGCAGCGCCGCCATCTGCGGTTGGTGGCATGGCGCGAGCGGCGGATCGGATTTACGCCCGCCGATATCGGCCATGTGCGGCCGGGTTACTCTCCCGATCAGATTAACGCTCTTGCGCGCGAGGCTGGGCTGGAGCCGGTCCGAACGCAATGGACATATGGGCCGTTCGGCAATCTGGCCCACGACGTCTTCTTTGTCCTTGGCGACAGCCGGCCCAACCCGGTCGTATTCGCAGCCGCGCTGCCGTTTCTGCTGACGTTGAGTTTCCTGGAACTCCGGACGCCGATCCATCATGGGTCGGGCCTGCTTGCGATCGTGAGGAAACCGAAATCAGCATGAACGCCAGCATCTTCATTTTGATGGACGCCCTGGGCTGGGAATGGATTAAAGACCATCCGTTCTTGAAGGAAGTGGCGCCCTATCGCCGTGCTCTCGATTCGGTACTGGGGTTCAGTACCGCCGCGATACCCTCGATTTTGACCGGAAAATTTCCGCAGGAGCACGGACGCCTTTCGCTATTTCATATGGCGCAGGACCGCTCGCCCTTTAATCGGCTGAGCTGGATTTGCTCGATGCCGCCGGCGGTGGTCGAGAATCGATACGTCCGCTATGGTGTAAAACGAATCGCGCGACGGCTGAATAATCTGAACGGCTATTTCCAGCTCTACGGCGTACCGCTCAGCTACCTGCCAAAGCTCGATGTGTGCGAGAAGCGCAACATCTACGCGCCGGGCGGAATTCCCGGCTCGACTTCCATCTTCGATATGCTTGAACGGAACAGTACGCCCTACCGGGTCTACTGCTATCACGACGGCCCCGATCGGCAACTGCTGGAGGCAATCGAAACCGATCTTCGCCGCGGCGAGGCCAAGTTTTACTTCCTTTACCTGGCGGAGCTGGATGCGTTCCTGCATCATCATGCCGACGATGAGCGGGCGGTTTCAGCCGTGCTCGCCCATTATTCGGACGCGATTGCGCACCTTTACGAAGTCGCCCGTGCCACCTATGCACAGGCCGACATACACGTATTTGGCGATCATGGAATGGCGCCGACGCGCCAAACAGCGAACCTGCAGGAAAGGCTTGCCCGGCTGCCGATTTCAGCTCCGGACGATTATCTTTGCATCTTGGACTCCACCATGGCACGGTTCTGGTTTTTTTCCGATTCCGCACGTGGCATGGTGATGGCGGCGTTGGGCGAAGAAAAGCGCGGCAGCTGGCTGAGCCGCGCGGAACTCGAGGGGCTGCGCGCATGGTTTCCGGATCGCCGCTATGGCGAGGAAATTTTCTTGATGGAGCAGGGCACCGTGATCGCGCCAAGTCACATGGGTATAACCGCACCGGCGGGGATGCATGGATTCCATCCGGCGGCGCAATGGTCGCGATCGGCGTTTGTCTCATCGGCCGATTACGGCAATGAGTTGAGCCAAATTACCGATATCTTTGGAATTATGCAGGCGCACGCCTGAAGCTGTGCTGAGATGAAAACCGAATTCGAAGATGCGATTAATCGGCTGCGTGCCAATCTGAGCCGCTGGCGCGTTCCCGCCCAGCTGGTGGAAGAGTTGGTCGATCCACGCGGCGCGGTAAAATATCCGCGCGGCGCGACGATATTCCACGAGGGCGCCTTGGGCGACCTCTTCGGATGCGTGCTCAGCGGCTACGCGAAAGTGTACTGCAATCAGAGCGATGGCAGCCGGGTATTGGTCCGGGTGGCTGGTCCCGGCGATCTGATTGGCCATTGGGATTATGAGGATTCCAACGGCCGCCGCTCAAAGATCTTTGAGATTCAGGCGCACACCAGTTGCTCGATTGCGCTCTTTACCCGCGAGCATGTTATCCGGCTGCTTCGGTCGATTCGCCCCGAGCGTCTAATCGAGCTGTTCCAATCGCTGAATACGTTCTGGTCGGCGGAACTCCACTGGTGGGTCAGCCTGTCGGGACTGCCATTCGAGCAGCGTCTTGAAGTCGTTTTGGCGGATCTCGGCCGGCGGATGGGGATTCACAACGGCGATGAGACCGTAATAGTTCCCGAGCTGTCGCAAGCCGATTTGGCGGAGATGATTGCCAGCTCGCGCCCGCTGGTAAGCCGGTTGCTGGCTGAGATGGACCGCCGGGGGTGGGTTAGGCGTCGCGGAAAGCAATTCGTCCTGCTAAAGAACTGGCACTCCGACGGGCGTGGCTATGCGCACGTTCCGGGGGCAATCGGGGAAGAGCTTCGCTCGATCACACCGGGTTTACGCAGACGTAACAGGGCGGCAGTAATTGAGGAAATTCCCAAAGCGGCTGAGGAGGTGGGCGTTTTGCGAAGCATCGCCCGTAACTAGCAAAATGAGCGCCAACATGTTAAAAAATCATCGAATCGGCAGGCGTGTGGGCCTGATGCGTGGGATAGGCAGCGCGCTTGCTTTGGGGGCGGCTCTTTTTTCTTGGTCATGCTTTGGCGCTGCGGTGGAGACCCAAACCATTCCAACGCCAGCGCATGAACGGCCCAAGCCCTACGTAATCGGCAGCGACGACGAGGTGGAGATTATAGTCTGGCAGCAGCCCCAGTTGAGCGGAAAGGTTATTGTCGCTCCCGACGGAACGATCACGATGCCGCTCATCGATCGTGTGCAGGCGGCGGGCAGAACACCCGACCAGCTGAAGGACAAGTTGCAGGAGCTCTACGCGCGGTACGTTCACGATCCGAGCGTGACGGTACGCGTGAGCGAGCCGCGCAGCCAGGTATTTTATGTCACCGGTGCGGTGAACAAGCCGGGCGCTTACAAGCTCCGGTCGGGCGAGGTGCTGTCGCAGGCGATTTCCGAGGCGGGAGGGTTTGGCGATTATGCGGACCCCGGGAAAATCAGAATTATGCGCCACGGTGAAGCGGAAACCGTGGTGTTGACCGTCAACTATAACCGCATAACCTCCGATGCCTCGGCAGATGTTTCGATCGAGCCCGGAGACACGATTACGGTGCCATGAGATGAAACACATCAAGCGACTGCCGATCCTAATCGTGTCGGTCGTGCTCGCGGTGTTTTTGCCGATCGCCGCGCACGCCGATAATGTGCTGCTCGCGTATCCGTTTCTGGCGGTGAACGGGCTGTATACGGACAATGTCGGCTTTAGCACAGATCAAACCTTTTGCGTTCTTACGCCCTGCAACCCAATCCATCATCCGTATCATTTTGCCACGACCAGTCCGGAGGGTGATTTCAATTTCAACTTTGCGGCCGGGTTCTATCTGGATTTCACGAACCCTGATCGGCATACGTCGCTGAACTACAGCACCTTTGCATCACTTTTCCTGCAAAATTCCCAGTTGGACCGCGCCGGTCAGGCCCAATTTTTCCGGTTCAACGATCAGGAAAATATCTCGCCCAACACGCGCCTAACGATCGATAACTGGTTTCTGCGCGACAGCCCCGAATCGATGGCGGTTATCACGACCGATCAGCCGATTTCCTTGAACCCGGTATTTGCGGCGTTCTTCCTCGCTAATAACCATTCAATTGTAAATTTCTTCCGTCTCGACTTGGCGCATTCCTTCAACCGCGACTGGACCGGCGATGCGCAGGCGGAGCAGGAAGTGATTTCTTCGCCTTACGGAAATACCAGCCTGCTCGATTCGGTTTCGCTGGGTGCGCAGCGCAGCTTGAGCAGTACATTCAGCATGGGGCCGGGCTACAAGTTCTACGATATGGAATTTACGCTTTCGTCCGAGCCCAACTCTCAGGCGCATTGGCCGGTGGCCGACTTCATTTGGATGCCGATCGAGAACATGCGCATGGAAGGCTATGTGGGCCCGATCGTTGCCTACAACACCAGCGGCGTGAATCGAACCCGGGTTGACCCGGGTGGGATATTTACCTGGCGCTACCAATATCGCCACATGAAGATGGGCATTGACGGCGGCCAGGAGCCGGGCCTGTCTGCTGGCATCGGAGCGGGCGGCATCACTCGTTTGGGCAGCGGCGATTTTACTTGGGACCTGACCAAGACCGTTCGGTTCGACACCGGCGGCGGCTACTACGAATTCATGCCTCCGGGCGCTGACGCCAAGTTTTTCAGCTATGGCGCGGGATTGAGCCAGCGGGTCAGCAGTTGGATGGTCGTTTATGCCCGGTATCTTGGATTTCAGAGAGAATATAGCGGAGCGCCGGTTGCATTGCCGACCGGCATTACCATCGGCCAGACTGCGGTGGCAAACTACTACATGATCGGGGCGACGTTTGCGGTCGAGGCGTTTCGCTGGAGTTGGCAATGAGTAGTAGTCAGGCTGCGATCGATCTTTCGCCTTATTGGGACATAGTCCATCGTCACCGGACCAGTTTCATGGGCATCCTCGTGGCCGGTATGGCACTGACCACGGCCGTCCTGGTCCTGGTACCCAAGCAATACGTTTCCACCGTCACCTTGGAAATCCGGCCCGCGGAAATCAGATCGAGCGTAGTTGATGGCGGCGACAAGACCGCGGACACGCCGATCGAGCATCACCTTGAATCGCGGCTCGAGGCTCTGAGCCATGAGTTGCTTACCAGTGACAACCTCGACTCGCTAATCGACAAGTTCGGCTTGTACCGCGAAGACGGCAAGACAGCCGCCGGTGCCGGCGGAAAGATGCTCAATGCGATCACAATTACGATTCCCGATGCAATCGTGCAGGCGGGAACGCAGTCGCGATGGCAGCGCACCTTCCCGCCAGATGTCGTGCAGATTTCGTTTGAGTATGTGGATCCGACGCGGGCCCAGGCGGTCTCCGCCGAACTGGCCAACATGATGATCAAGGTGGACCAGAAGCAGCGCCAGCGCGAGGGGGCTGAAACGATCAAGCTGCTGGAAGGCGAACTTGCGGAAACCGAAACCAAGCTCACCTCGATCCAGCATGATATGAAATCCCTCAAGGAGCAGTTCCGCGGCAGCCTGCCCCAAGATCTGGACGGCAATGTTCACGAACTCGATGCCCTCAAGCTGCAACTGGACCGTGCCAAGCAGGAAGACAAACTAGCCGCCGAGCGTCCCGACAGCGCGTCGATTGAAAAGAGCTCGCCGGAAACTCAATTGGAGGCGCTCAAAGACAAACTGGTCGCTTTGCGTGCCCGTTACAGCGATGAATATCCGGAAGTAATCGAGACCAAGGACGAGATCGCGACCTTGGAGAAGGAAGTTGCCAGTTCACCGGGCGATCGGGTTGCGCGAACCCCCCGTCAATCTTCGGCAACCGCCGAACTGGAGCGGCAGATCGCGGAGTACGAACAGCGTATTGCGGCGACTCCGGCGCATGAGGAGCGGCTGGCGGCAGCCAACCGCGATTATGGGTTCCTGTCCGCGCATTATCACGATTTGACCAGCGATTTGTTCGAAACGCGTGCGATGGAGGAAGTTGTCAAGCTCGGGCAGGGGGAGCGGCTCCAGGTGCTCGAACCGGCCACCCGCCCCGGTCAGCCGTCGTTCCCCAACCGGCTGGCGGTCGTTGCCGGCGGATTAGGGGTGACCTTGACGTTCGCACTCGCAATGCCGTTTGTTTTGTTCTACAGCGACTCGTCTTTCAAGGATGTGCGCGAAGTCGAAGCGGAATTGGATGGGATCACGACCATACCAATTTCCTGGTTTGCCGAAGCGACTCCGGGAGTAATTCCGCAACAGCGGAAGTGGCCGTGGTCCAGAGGCGATTCCAACGGCAAGGCGAATGGAGCAGCTGGTGCGGAAATTAACGGGTCGGCGGGGCTCTCCTCGCACGGCAACGGCGGCGCCCATGCGGGCCTGATCGTGCTGGCGGAGCGCGACATCATCGCTGGCCCCGGTGCCGTTCGCAATGGCCACGGTGCGCAGGCCTCTGAGGCAGCGGCGGCGAGATTTCGAGATCGCTTCCCGGTGCCGCGGTGCGTATCCGCCGGCGACGGGATCATGACCACGGCCGCAGATGAGTTCCAATTGCTCGCATTCCGGATGCAAATGTGGGCGCTGGAGCACAATGCTCGTGTATTTGTCGTCGCCAGCGCTGTCGGTGGCGAGGGAAAAAGTTTCGTGGCGCTGAATTTGGCAGCCGCTCTGGCGGCCTCCGGAAGCAGTGCGATGCTGATCGACGGCGATTTTCGAGCTCCCTTCCAGCATTACGCGTTCGAAGTAGTCCTGGAAGCGGGCTTGCTCGGCTACATCAAGGGGACCACTCAGTTCAAGGACTGCGTTCAACCTACTCCGATTCCTGGCTTGAGCATTGTTCCCGCCGGCGGAACCTCGGAGCGCGCACCGGAATTGCTGGCCGCGCCCCGGATGAAACAATTCCTGGAAATGGCGCGCAAGCTCGACTCCTGTCGCTATATCATCATTGACACGCCGCCGGCGTTGCTCGCGCCAGATGCTCAAATTTTCGGATCGATGGGCGAGGGCGTAATTTTTATTGCCGCCGCCGACAGTACCGCGCGCAGCGCGGTGTCCAAGGCGATAAAGATGTTCAATCCCGATTCGACCTTCGGCGTCGTGCTGAACCGCTTCGAAGCGTCTTATTCCACGCTCCGAAATGAGAAATATGGGCGCTACGGGAGATACGGGCGTTACGGCCGCTACGGCCGTTACAGCAAGTACGGGAAGTACGGGAACAAATACGGGAAGTATTCGCGGGAATACCGCCAGTAGACTGCGATTCCAATGAAAGGCGGCGCCTTTTTGCCCAGCCCGCTTGGCTCGTTCCCTCTTTGCGCCGATCCCCGCTTTCAGGACGAAGTGCGCGCTGAGTTGCAGGCGCTTACCGACCAGGTGAGTGCCTGTGCGGCGACAAAATACTTCGAAGGGCTGATTCTTACCGGCAGCTTTGCTCGCGGCGAAGGAACAGTGATTGACGATCCTTCATCCCAATCGCGGTGGCTCTCCGACATCGAGTGTTTGGTCGTGGTCAAAAATGGCCGCGTATCGGCACGCGAGATCAAAGACTCGCTTCGCCGCATCCAGAATGAGGTAAATTTGAAACCAGCCAACGGCGCCCGAGGCATCAAGGCTGAGTTGCGCGCGATGACCCGCAGCCGGCTGGAACGGCTCGGCCCGACAATCTTCGCCAATGAATTATGCGCATATGGAAAACTCCTGTGGGGCGTATCCAGCGGCCTGCCAATGCCGGCGTTTGAAATAACCGGCCCCCAGGTATCGAAGCATGATGCCTTTCGCCTCCTGAACAACCGGATAATCGAGCAGATTTCCGTCAGAAGCGGATTTACCGGCGAGACCGACGGCGGCTCCGCCGCAGCCTATTCGTTGGCGAAATTCTGGATCGATTTGGCCACGTCGCTGTCGATCTTTATGGGGTGTTACCAGCCGGGATATCGCAACCGGCAAGCGCCGTTCGAGGACTATCTGCGGCTGCATCCGGAGATTCTGGGCCGGGATATATCGGCCAGCCTTGGCGGCCATTATCGCGACGCGATGGCGATAAAGTTGGGCCAGCGGAGACTTAAGCAGGTGGCATCGGTTGATGAGTTTCGCCAAGCGGCTGAGGTTGCGCGCGCCGCTTGGTATTGGGAAAGCGCGCAACTACTTGGCTTCGATCCGGATTCCGCCGACTGGCGCGGCATTTTCTCGCGCCTGAGCAGGCTGGAGACCTCGATGCAGCGGTTTCGCGGCTGGGTGCGATTGTTCAGGAGGCCGGCTCGCTTGGGCGGACTTGGTCCCCGGGCGTTGATTGCGGCGGCCCGATCGGGATCGCTGGCGACGCTGATTTACGGGACCGGATGCGTCGTGGATTTCTTTTGGGAGGATATTGGGTCAACGACCCGGCGAGGGGAGGAAATTGCCGCGGCACTGTGCCCGGCCCTTGCGGTGCGTGCCAACGATGCGCTGGAGCGCCGCCGGATGCTCGCCGGCGCGGCGCTTAAGGTGTGGCAGGGTCATCTCAGGTTTACTGCCGCATGAGCTGTTCCGTCGCCATCTCGATTCTCACCTATCGCCGCCCGCAATATTTGATGCGCGCCATAAAGTCGGCGGTTGTTCATGCCGGGCAGGTTGCCGAAATTGTTGTGGTCGACAATGCGGCTGAAGGGGAAGTCGAGCGCATGGTTACCGCGAACTTCCCGCAGGTGCGTTACATCGCGGCACCGCACAATGCCGGGTGCGAAGGGCGCAATATCGCATTGCGCGCCTCGGCCGCCGACTTGGTGATTACAATCGACGACGACGTGGAATTGCCTGTGGGGGACTGCGTGGCAGAAGTGCGGGCGGCATTTTCGCGCGATCAACAGCTTGCGTGCCTGAATTTTACCGTCACCGGTACCGACGGCAGGGTGCTGGGCCGCGACTGGTGCCATCCGCGCCCGATTGCGGATGCGTCGCGTGAATTTGAAACCTATTTCATTTTGGAAGGCGCCTCCGCGCTCGATCGCAGGAAGGTTTTGGAAGTCGGCGGATATTCCGCGGAATATTTTCTGGGGCATGAGGGCGTGGACCTGGGATTTCGCCTGATCCGCCGTGGATATCGAATAATGCATTCGCCTCAGGTCGCGGTGGTGCATCATGCCGCTGCGGAAGAACGCCCCAGTTGGCGCGTCTATTATTACTACACCCGAAACGGACTGTGGAATTGCTATCGGTGGTTGCCGCCGATGACGGCGATTGGACGCGGCATCGAGCATGCCGCAAAGATGGCGTTCTTTTCCATTCGCGCGCGCCAGTTTCCGGCATATCTCCGCGGATTGCGGGACGCGTTGCTCGGGATTCCCGCGCAAAAGCGCGACTCTCTGGATGCCGGCTCAATGGAACGCGTGCGCGAGATCCGGTCGCATCGGGTCCCGTATGCCGGAAGAATCCAGAAACATCTTCGCGAACGAATCCTGTAGTCGTCGCGGCATGCTGGGCCTAATGCACGAGGTAGTTGTTTGAAAAATGACGGCGGTGGCGGCGAGAGCACGCTGGCACGGTTTGCGCGCGCAAATGGATGGGCGGTCGCGGCCCGGATGGTGGTGGCGGTCGGAAATTTCGTGCGCTTTATCGTTTTCCTGCGGCTGCTTACGCCCTTTGATTTCGGCGTTGCGGTCGCCGCCTTTTTTACGCTGGACACCTTGAGCGTGCCGACCGAAATGAATTTCATGCGCGCGCTCATCCAGCAGGATGAGGAACCGCACGATTTCCTCGACACAATCTGGGTCCTCAAAATCGTTCGTGCCGTGCTCATCGCGCTTGTCCTGGCGTCATTCGCGAAACCATTGGCAATATTTTTCAAGCAAGCTGATTCTTACCCGGTATTTTGGATGGCCGCGATTCTGGGAATGGTGCGCGAGATGCAGAGTCCGGCGGCGGTTCGGATGTTTCGCGAGCTGGAATATCGCAATATGCTGGTGTTCAACGTGGTTGAATTTGCCGCGACGCTTGGCTTTGGCGTGACGGCGGTCCTGATCCTCAAGGGATGGCGCGGACTGATGGTCGGCGTTATCGCAGGGCAGGCATGCTGGGCCGGTGTTTCCTATCTGTACTATCCATACCGGCCCCGCTTCCGTTTCGATTTTCAGCAGACGCGCGAGCTGTTCAAGTACGGACGCTGGATTACGGCGGCGCGGCTGTCGCAGTTTCTTGCGCGGCAATTGGACAGCCTTGCGGTCGGGCATATGCTGGGTCCGGATTCCTTGGGCGCGTACAAACTGGCATTCAACATCGGCGAGGCGCCGATGGGCGAATTCTCCGGCGCCGTGGAACAAGTCACTTTTCCAATGATTGCGCGCCTGCGTGGTACGCGCGAGGAGCGCAATCGCGTGATGTATTGGGGCATCGCGGCAGTGTTGGCCGCCGGCGCGATTTATTCCGTAATTCTCATCCGGTGGGGCGGCCCATTGCTGGTCTGGCTCTTCGGATCGAATTGGGCGGGCGCGGTCGCGCCGCTACGGCTGTTATGCCTGTGCGGCCTCTTTCAGGGTTTGCTTACGCTGGCCGCGAGTTTCTTCGAGGGAATCGGAACGCCGGCCGTCAGCTTCAAGCTTTCTCTGGTGCGGGTTGTTACGCTGGCTATTTTCGTCTATCCGCTGACGCTCTGGTTCGGAAATTCTGGCGCCGCGGGTGCGGCCTTGATATCAGTCATTATACCGATTCCGTTTATGCTTTTATTGATGAGGAATATGGTGGGGAGTGCGGCAGCATGATTCTGTACTACCTCTTCCTGTTTCTGATTCCCTTTCAGCAGCATCCGATACTCGGTGCGCAGCTGGTCTCAATCGCGGGCTTTCCGATAACCCCGATTAAAGTGCTCGGATTTCTGATGGTCGCGGTGTCAATGGTTGTCGCGCGGCCCAAGGATGCGGCGCCGAGGCCGCCAAGCGGAATTTTTATTCTGGTCGCGGCATTTGCAATTTATCCAGTGATCGGCACCGTATTGTCGTTTCAGCCATTTCCCGGTCACGTTTTGTCCACGTTTTTTTCGTTCATTATCCTGATGGTGGCGACCAACAACCTGATCTGCACGCCGCAGCGGCTGCAATATACGATTCGCGCCGCCGTGCTGGCGGAAACATTCGCCAGCACCTGGCTGTACAAGCAGTACTACATTTACCACTGGTCGCGGCCGATGGGGCCGTCGTCGGACCCGAATTACGAAGCGCTGTCGCTGGTGCTTACGGTGCCGCTCGCCATTTGGCTCGCTCTCTATGAAGAGCGGCCCGCCTGGAGGCGAACCGGCCTGGTATGCGCGCCCATTCTGGCGTTCGCGGTATTCGTCTCGCAATCCCGTGGCGGATTGCTTGCACTGGTGGTCATCTCCCTGCTGGGGTGGACGGCATCGCGATACAAGTTTCGGCTCGCGGTTGCACTGATCGTTGGCGCTACGCTCCTGCTGGTGTTGGGACCTGCCAGCATGCGCGAACGCCTTCAGCAAATTCGCTTTGGCGGCCCAATCGCAAGCGGCCCCGAATTATCCACCTGGAGCCGCTGGGAACTTGCCGTAGCCGCGATTCACATGATGGAGGCGCATCCGGTTTTCGGCATTGGACTGGATCAATTCAAGCATGAGGAGGTTCGGTACAATCCGCATCTGATAACTGCCGACCCGTATCCGCACATCACGCACAATACCTACCTGCAGCTCGGCGCCGAAGGCGGGCTGCCGACGATGTTCCTCTATCTGGCAATACTGTTCATTACACTCTCGACCTGCCGCGAGGTTGAAAAATCACCGGGAGCGTCCCGGGATCTGGCTTCGCTCGCCTACTTCATGCGGATAGGAATAATTGGCTATATGGTGGCGGCAATTTTTCTTTCTGCGCAATTCGTCAAAGAGCCTTGGGTATTCATCGCGCTCGCGCCGAATATGCATATACTCGCTTTTTACAAAACCTCCGGCAGAAAGAGAGCTAGACGTCCAAGTCCGGTTGGTTCTCCGCAGAGAGTTTTGACAACTCGTTACGACGCCGGATGAAATCCCGGCCAGCCATCGGCGGCACGGCCAATATTACTCATGGCTCATTAGCCGGCCACAGATCGGAGCAGATGCGGCCCGATTTGATCGGAGTACTCCCAATCGACGGTGCTGCCGGGGCGGTTCGATGCGAATCCTGATGATCTCCGAGGCGGTGCCCTACCTGCCATGCCATGACGGGTTTCGGCTGGTATTTGCAAGCCTGCTTCGCGAGCTAGCCAAGCGCCATGAGATTCATCTGATCGCGGTAACACGCGGCGCTGAGAGTGAGGTTCAGACCGCGTGGGCCCGCGAGTATTGCCGATCGTACGTCACGGCGCAGCAAACTGCCGGTCTCCCCGCCACATTCCGAGCACTGGCCGGAATCTGCGAACCGGACTTGGTAACTAAGGTAGACGATGCCCTTCGGACCGCGAACCCTGAAATCATCCATGTGGAAGGTGGCGCGATGGCATCGATTTTCCGCGGCAAACCAGCCGGCATTCCCAAGGTCCTCTGCATTCACGATACGAAATCGCTGCGGTTGCGCGATTTCGCGGAACATTCGCAACAGACACAAGCGCGGATTAAATTTCAGACTCTGTTTCGCCTTGCGCGATTGCACGAGCGCCGATGGTATCGATACGCGGATAAGGTAGTGGTGATTTCCCAGCCCGATGCCGATGCGCTCGTGGGTGCGATTCCTGCCGGCCGCGTGACCGTAATCCCCGGCGGTGTCGATTTGGATCGCATCGCCTTTCGGCCGGCGCCCGAGGCGGGCCGAATCGTACTCACCGGGAATATGAGTTGGGCGCCCAACGAGGATGCGGCCGAACATTTCGCGTGTGACGTATTTCCGAAGATTCGCGCCCGCGTTCCGGATGCATCGTTCTGGATTGTCGGAGCGGACCCATCGGCACGGCTGCGGCTGCTGGAGCGGACGCCGGGCGTTCACGTGACGGGGACCGTCCCGGATTTGTGCCCGTGGCTGTGGAGTGCGGCCGCATACGTCAGCCCGATCCGGTTCGGACGGGGCGTGAAGATCAAAATCCTTGAAGCAATGGCCGCCGGTGCGCCGATCGTGGCGACCTCGCGCAGCCTGTCCGGCACTGAGCTAATCGACGGTGTCGACGCATTGATTGCGGACGACGATTCGGCTTTCGCAGATGCCGTCGTCAGACTGCTCGGCGATCCGGCGCTTCGCACGGCGATTTCACGTGAGGCGCGTAAAAAGGTCGAACGAGAATTTTCGTGGCCGTCGATAGCAGCGCAATTCGAGGGGCTCTACACGGAGATGCTCGGCCGGGTAGTGTCTTAGCTTGGGCGGCTGCGCGGAACGATCCCCATGCGAAGGATTGGACGCGCCAGCGAAATCGGCATCAGCGCAGCTATCGGAAACCACACCGAATTGAACAGCTTGCCACGCCAATTGTAGCGCCCGCTATTCCAGCATGCGGACATTCCGTGGGCCATCAACGAGATGCGATCGTCGTCGAGAAATGGATGCAGCTTCGGCTCCAGACGAATCGATGCGAGGCGGTATTTCAGATGATCCGGATCGCCGGACGCGTGGCTGCGCGGCGCGGGCATATTCTGGCGTGCGGCGAACTCGCGAATTGCATTTTCGCGCTGCAAATCAGTGACTAGCTTTGAGCGCAATTTTTGCGGTGCCAGGCTGGTGCCGAGCATCCCGTAATTGGCGCCATGCACTCGATAGAGTCCCAGCGTGCGCCTGATTGAAACGACATCGCCGAAGAATGGCGCCAGCACTTCCAGTGAAGTGTTTGCAGCCAAAAACCACTGGCTTTCCGCCAGCGGCATCAGCTGCTCCAGCGCCGGTCTTGAAAACGCATTCCCGCTGGTGGGCGGAGTGACGTACCCGCCCTCGCTAAGAATCCGCTCGCGGAGATCGCCGTCGGGCATGGCGGCTGGAGTGTATGGAACTGCGATCCCGAGCGGGCGGCCTTGCGCGTCAATCTGATCGAGCACGAATTGCACCTTTGCAACCCCCGGACGCCATGCGCGGACCACCTCTTCGGCGGCTTCCTTCAGCAGCATGTCGTCCGAATCGAGGAAAATCACGATGTCGCCGTGGGAGGCGCGAAATCCCGAATTCAAGGCCGACGCATGACCGCCTTCAGCCTTGATAACGGGCACGATCCGTTTGCCATAGGCGGCAATTATCTCGCGTGAATTGTCGCTCGAACCGTCATCGACGACGATGACTTCGACGCGTCGATATGTCTGGCCAAGCGCGCTGTCGATTGCGGCATTAAGGAAGCGCGCGTAATTGAAGTTGCCGACGACGATACTGACCAGTGGTCCGGTATCGCCCGGTTCCCGGCCGGGAGTCATCGCGAATGTTCAAACGCCGGCAAGATCGCCCGCGATGCGCCGGTTAATGCGCGCCCTTGCGGCGGAGCACGGCCGGAATCGTCTTGAGCAGGATCGCGACGTCGGTGCTGAGGGACTGGTCGCGGATGTATTCCAGGTCCATCGCGGCGCGGCGGCCGTAATCGCCGACTTCGCTGCGGCCGTTGACCTGCCAATTTCCGGTCAGGCCGGGCTGGACCGACAGAAACAGTTCCGCCACATCGCCATATTGATCGATTTCCGTGGGAACGATCGGCCGCGGTCCGACCAGGCTCATGTCGCCGACGAGAACGTTAAACAATTGCGGCAGCTCGTCCAAACTGGTGCTACGCAGCAATCGCCCAAGGCCGGTGATGCGCGGATCCTCGCCCTTGGGCAGCTTGAAATTGTTTTCGACGTATTTCTTGTAGAGCACCGGGTCGGCTTGCAGGACTTCTTCGGCGTTTCGCGCCATCGTGCGGAACTTGTAGAGAAAGAAATGGCGGCCGCCCTTGCCAAGGCGTTCCTGCTTGTAGAGCACCGGCCCGGTCGAGGTCACCTTTACCAGCAATGCGATCAGCGCCAGCACGGGCGATAGTATTGCCAGCGCGACAATCGCCACGATTACGTCGAGCACCCGCTTAAACGCGGCCTGCAGCGGGTCGAGGCCCTGCCCGCCGATCGACAGGACGGGAATTCCGCCAAAGTCCTCCAGCTCCTGGCGGAACAGGCGGCCATCGAACATCCCGGGGACGATATGGACCCGCTTGCTGCGCTTGAGCAGGCGCAGCGCGAGCGATTCGAGGTCGGTCTTCTCGGTTGCTGCTGCGACAATGAAAGCTTCGTCGAAATCGGGTCCGGCGTCCGAATTCCTTGCGACCGTCCGGTCGTCGTCCTCGATTTCGACCACGCGCAGGCCGGCCGTGGAGTTTTGTTCGACGAAGTTGGCGAAGTTTTGCGCCCGCACCGGATCGCCGATAATCGCGACACGGCGCAGATTGTAGCCGCGGCTGCGCAAGTTGTTCAAAATCAGGACGACGATGATTTCCCGCATTGTCAGCAGAATCATCGCATAGACGAAGAACGACCCAAGGAATCCGCGCCACAGGCGGTCGAATTTGATCAGAAACACCAGGAACGAGCACATCATCATCCAGACCACTTGGGTCTTCAGATGCAGGCTCAATGTCATCGGCATCGGCTCCGCGCGATGCGAGCGATAGACACCCATGTAATGGGACAAAATCGCCCACGACAGCATCGCCACGGTCACGAACAGGAGATATTCGTGCTGAGCGAGCTGGCCCGTCGAATTGGTCCACAGGATCGGTTGCCAGCGGAATGCGGCGATGGGATTGAGCCAGACCGCGACGCAGAAGGCGATGCCGATGCAGCACAAATCGAGTATTCGCGCGGCGGCGTCTATCGTTCGCGGATATTGCCTGAGCATCTCAGTTATCGAACCACGGTTCGTGAACCGATGTCTTCAATCCCCACTATTGCCCGATTCAATCCCGTTCGTTACGCACATCCCGGACACCGAAAACTTCGGTCCCCTGACCGGGCGGCGCCGAATCGCCGCGATTTCCCTGAACCCAAGCTCAAGGACCGCCTTGTACGGCGTTGGGTTATCGCTGGCGACGACCGTGAACAGGCGCGGGCGTTCGCGCAACTGCCATACAGTAGCGAACCGCAAGAGGGATCGGTAGAGTCCCCGGCCCTGGAAGCGCTCGAGAGTCCGGGACGCCGTCAGCTCGGCCTCTCCGGGGGCAAGGATGACTACGGGGCGTTGAGCGGGATACTCGTAGGCCCATACGATGCCGCCCAATTCGCCGTTGAATTCCAAAGTCGCGCACTGTGCGGCCCCATTGATTTGGTCACGCCAGAATTCGTTGGGCAGGTCGGTGCGGCCCTCCCGCTGGCTGCGAAGCCGGTCGAGCGCGTTCTCGTACATCGTAACGCCTTCGGAAATAGGAACCTCCGGAACCGGATGGCTGCGGTCGATGACAAAGATGCGGAAATCCAGCGGTTTTAATGCGTTAAAAGCCGCCTGCGGCAGGTTGAACAACCCTTCATGCCGGATGAAATCACGGACCTTGGACGCAAGCGCCATGTGGAAAACCGCCCCTAATACATTAAATCAAAATTTTGCACACAATGAGATATGCCGGCGGTCAGGATTAACGGCATCCAGCCGGGTCGGTGAAACATTCTCACCGGGCGTGCGCCCTAATGCTGTAGCTCGCGCCAGTGCTATGCTGATTGCGCTTGGCACGGGGAACGTGGCCTGATGCTCGACAGGGCCGCCCCGCGAGAAAAGATGATGAACGCTCCGCAACGCACACTCGCGATCGCCGCGATTATGCTGGCAATCGCCGCGCCGGCATCCGGAGCAAACACGATCACTTGCCCGATTGGCCAATCCAAGGGCCCCACGCCGCCGGTGGCCAGCCAGAGGGGCTTCTACGCCGGCGAAGACACAGCTATTACCGTCACCTCGGTGGTACCGCCCGATCCAAATCTCATTCCGGGCAGCGTGACGCTGATCCAAGTCGATTCGAACGGAAATGAAATCACAAGCCTGGGCCAGAGCACGAACCTGGGCCAGATGTACGACGACGGCACGCACGGAGACGCGGTGGCAGCCGACGGAATATACACCGCACAGGCCACCATCCACCCGAAAGCGGCGGGGAAGATATATCTTGCCGTCACGGCCAGCTATTCGGGACCGCCGGGATGCAGGCAGTCGTTTCACAATGAGCGGGAACTTTTTGTCGCTGGACACAAATCCACTCAGGCCGAAGACGACGCTGAAACCAACGTCCTAGATGCCGCAGCTGACTTTATGGACAACGAAGAGGCGAATGGTATCAGCCAAATGCAAGCGGCGCAGGACACGGTAAATTACATAATGGCAAACTACGGACCCAACGGGTCGACTCAAGCTGGATTCGTCAGCCAGGCGAGTGTGAATCCAACCGCCGTCGAAATAACGTATGCTTCCGGCCATGGTGCGGTGATCAGTTTTCATTAATCGGTGGCAACCTTAACCGACGGTGAATCAATATTGGTATTCACGATGCTTGCCATACAAAAAATTCCGTCCGCCGGCCTAACGCTGTAAGTTCTACACTGATCGCTCTGGATCGGACGTGATTTTCTTGGCGTCGCAGCGAGCGGCCGGGCCGAACAGCGGCCTCACAGCGCTGGCGCGCGCGGGCAGTATGTCACCCACTACGAACACCGACTCGAAAACTTTGTCGGCTTTCTTCACCTTGGCGGCATCCTGATCCTGCTCAGACGCCATTTATGAGATGGTTCTAGGGGTTATACCTGCGTTCCTTAGAACCGTCGAACTCGACCTATTACGGAAACATCATGAATGCTGGAAAAGTGTTTCTCATAGTAGCTGCGCTACTCGGCTGTGTCGCCACGGATCATGGGTTCTCCTTCCCGGCGAGCGTGAAGACGTAATTCGCCCAAATCTGGCGCTCGAGGCGATAGCCGTGCTCCTGCAACAGCGCGCGGACATCTCCGGTGTTCCGATGCTCGTAGTATTCGACGAGGATCAGGCGCGGACGGATTTTGGTCTGCTCCAAAAATGGCTTTAGGACGCGATACTCGAAGCCTTCCACGTCCATCTTGAGCAGGTCGCATCGGTCAAATCCGTTCGCCGCCAATATCTCGGCCAGCGGAAGGCATTGCACCTCGATCGCGTCATGGCGGCCGCTGCCGGGCACAAAAGTGTGTGCGCTGCGATCGCCGAGTTCCAAATTTCCGAACAACTGCAGAGTTTCGTGCCGATCGGATATCCCCACCTGCACGGCGCATACGTTGGTGGAGCGATTGGCCGCTAGGTTGTACTTGAGGAAGCGAAAGGTTCGCGGGTCGGCTTCGATGCTCAAGACTTTGGCGCCGCATCGCTCGGCCATCAGCGAGTAAAATCCAAAGTGCGCGCCCGCGTCGAGGACTACATCGCCGGGCCGGATCTGCGGGAAAAATGCGGCGCTTTCCCCGGCCTCGAAAAGCGGCGGATAATAGATTAGCGGCAGGCACATGCGGTCGCGCGGGTCGAGCACCATCTTAAAGCCCAGCACCTCGACCTCGACCGGATCGGAGTTGCCGAAAAGCTTGATCAGCAGTTTTGAGATTCGCAGGCCGCCTCGCCACATAATCAGGCGGCGAGTCACGGCGGACAGCAGTTTGACACGGCGGCTCTGGAAGTTTTTGGGATCGAGATCCCCAGCGTCCCCGGGTTGCATTAGGCCGCTCTCATGCGGCGTAATAGCAACTCGATTTTGCCGGCGCAAGCCATCGTCGATGCGCGGGTCGTGGATCATTGCGAATGCGACCCAACCCCCTGTACCCCTTCCCATGAATGGGAAGGGGGGGAGCGCAAGTTGGCTCCCGCCGGCGAATTGCCCCTCTCCATTTATTGAGAGGGATTAGGGGAGAGGTCGATTTCAAAATTATCCGCTACCGAATTCCGGTATCAATAATTTGATGAGCCGCGTTGCAAGTGGAAATGGGGCCGAAGATCCGGCGAAGGCTGCCGGTGTTCGTGGCGACGGGCTCGACGACATCCGCCGGGTCGCCGGCCCAACTCTGTTTCTATTCACCGAATGGATTCGATACATCCGGCTGCTTGGGGTTGCACAGGGAATCGCCATCGCGCGGCAACTGCGGATGCCGTATCGGATACTGACCGGCGTAACGGTCAATGTGCCGGGAATCGCGGCGCCGCTTGTCATCAGGCAAGGCATTTCCGATGTCCGTGTATTCCGGCAAGTTTTCGTCGCGCGGGATTACGATCTGCAGTTACCGGCGGATCGCACCGCGATAAAGACAATCATTGATGGAGGCGCGAACGCGGGATATTCAACCGCCTTTTTTGCCACCGAGTTTCCCAATGCGCGAGTGATCGCAATTGAACCGGAGGCTTCGAATTTCGCGGCGCTGACTGCTAACACTCGGGCCTATCCCAATGTATCGCGTGTGAACGCGGCGATTTGGGGCAACTCCGGTGTCGTGAAGATTGCCAACCCCGACGCCGAAAAATGGTCGATGCAGGTCGTTCCGGCCGAAAGTGGCCCGGCCGCGATCAAGGCGATGACCATCGACGAAATCCTCAAGGAGTCGGGGCAAACGCGAATCGATCTGTTGAAACTGGATGTTGAAGGGGCCGAGCGCGAGATTTTCAGCGGCGAATGCGCATGGCTGGATCGCGTCGGGTTCATCGCGATTGAAATTCACGACCGGATGAAACCGGACTGCTCGGAAGCGGTTTATACTGCGACGCGGCGGCATGGATTCGAGCGGATTGGACAGCGCGGCGAGAACGTCATACTCGGACGACCCGCGCCACCGGCACAGTCGGCAAGTTCCAATGGCTGAAAATTCCCCCGCCGTCGCCAGGCCGGATACATCGTTTTGGCTGTGGCTCGATCGGCATATCGGCCGCGGCTCGTACTATTGGCTGCGTGACAATCTCCATCCGGCACAGCAGTATCCTCAATTGATCTACGCGCAGCTGATCGAGGATCGCATATCGCCGACCACGCGATGGCTCGACGCGGGCGGGGGCCATCAGGTTCTGGAAGTCACCGCGCCCGATCGGGAACTGGAGATGGTGCGGCGGGCGAAATTCGCGGTCTGCTGCGACCTGGATGGCGATGGCCTTAAGCGCCATCGCAGCATCCCAAATCGTGTAACCGCATCGCTCGAAGCGCTCCCATTCGGCGCTAAGAAATTCGATTTGATTACGTCAAACAGTGTAGTCGAGCATCTTGAGCATCCGGAAACCGTGCTGTCGGAAATGGCGCGCGTCCTTGCTCCGGGTGGGACTGCAATCGTGCACACGCCGAATTCGAGAAGCTATGCGGTCAGAATCGCGGGAATTGGGCGCAAAATTTTGCCGGAACGACTGGTTGTGGCATTGATTCGCTATCTTGATTTTCGAGAGGAAGAAGACACCTTTCCTACCTACTATCGCGCAAATTCGGAGCAAGCACTGACGGATACCGCCGCAAAAGCGGGCCTTTCGTGCGAACGGGTCTTGCTTCTTCCCGCTAGGCCGTTATTCTACTTCTTCGCGCCATTATGCGCTCTTGAGCTTATTGCTAGCCGGATGTTGATTCGGCTTGGCGCGCGCGGATTCGCCGCAAGCGTGATCGTCGGCATCTACCGCAAACCCATATCGTAGGAGAAATTACCGATGAAGAGGCGGAATCGAAGCGGCTTGCGGATCGCCAAAATTGCCATAGCGAGTGCGGTCCTATCGGCGGGGTGCCTGCTTGGTTCGGTCGCATTCACTGGCGGAGATTCTCCCGCCGGCGGCCTGGTATCTCCGGAGCTTGCAGGATCGCTCAGCCCAAACCTGCTCATCAACGGCGACTTCACCGAAGGTCTCAACGGATGGCGGGTATCGACCCACTGCTTCTCGGTGGATAAAACCACGCTCACGCCGGATGGAAAGCCCAGCCTGAAGGTGGACAATCCAATTTCATGCAATCCGGTCGCATCGTTGGCGGTCAACGATTATGTACCAGCGCCGGGCATCTACTCGGTCGATGGGTTGATCAAAACCGAAAAGCTTGGAGGGTCCAACAGCCTGCCGGTCGGCGCGCGCGGCGATTTCAAGGCATGTGCGACGAGTTTGATAAAGGGCTCAACCGACTGGACCAAAGTCAGCTGCAAGGATGCGGTTGTCACTCCTGAAAATCAGAGCAAGTGCAGGCTGTTCCTCGGAATCTATGGTCAGGCGTCGGGCTCTGCATGGTGGGGCGATTTTGCGCTCAGAAAAAACCTTCCGCCGCCCGTAAAAACTTTCCTGCTGTACCCCAATTATCGCGGATTTTTCTTTGCCGGCGAATCCCAGGAAGCGCAGATGGCGGTAACCGTCTCGCCGCCCTCCGATGTCAGCCGCGATGACGTCGTATTTCAGCTGGAAGCGGTCGGGGAAAGCTCCGGCAAGACCGCGGATCACAAGTACCCGTCGCCCGGCGAGAGCTTCACCGCCACGCTCGATTTCAGCGGACTGCCGGCCGGAGTTTACAAATTGACCGGAAAACTGCTTGGAAAAGACGGAAAGGTCATGTTCCAACAGTCGCCCTATCGCGTCGTGAAGACCGATGCGAAGCCTGGATCATTCCTGAAGGCGTGGGTCGACAAGGGCAATCTCGCGCATTTCGGTGATGGCCGCGCGCATTACGTAATCGGGGTGTACGACACCACCAACTATTACCTGTCGCCGGCTCAATACACCGACGTTGATGAAATCGCCCAGGCGCCGGTGAACATGATTATAAATTATTACATCACGCAGGCGCCCGTTACCGCGATCAACGCCTACACCGACGCGTTGCAGCAGCACGGCATCTTCTTCATGCCGACCATCAGCGTTTTCAATCACAAGGAAGACGGCAATTATCCGGGCGGATTGGCGGCGAGCCTGAATGCGACAACCCCCGACGATCTGATGGCGAAATATGCCACCGCGCTGGCCAGCGACAAAGGCGTGGTCGGCTATTACGTGCAGGACGAGCCGCACTCCGACAAGGTTCCCGATGCGTTTCATCAGTATCAGATCGTCAAGGCCAACGATCCGTCGGGCTTTGATTTGGTCGTGCTGCGGCCGGCAACCGATGCTCAATTCTGGAAGGACGCCGTCGATGTA
>Ga0335069_10000544_pt1 | contig 63895 bp, 43 predicted proteins | sample Lox_Sample_11_FD_206714 | JGI IMG/M metagenome (GOLD analysis project Ga0335069, IMG submission 206714) | Soil microbial communities from Loxahatchee National Wildlife Refuge, Florida, United States - Lox_Sample_1.1 | ecosystem: Environmental > Terrestrial > Soil > Wetlands | place: USA... | reverse complement strand
CTGGATGCCGTTGCGCCTTTAATTTCTGATCCGTTCCTCCGCCACTGATAGCTGTATGGCGCCGTCCCGGCGGCTTGCACAGTGAAAGCCGCACTTTGGCCTTCCGTGACCAGTAAGGAAGCAGGCTGCGTCAGGATCTGCAGCGAGGGCAAGGTATCCTGCTGCGCCGGCATTGAGTTGGAACAGCCTGTGAACAGGCCTGCCAGCGAAGCAGCAACTACCGCCGCCGCCACCCGCCGAGCTTTTTCATGAAAGATAATAGAGATACGAAGTCGAATAGGCACAACGTCAGATCGATTCAATTGTGGACTTCTCCCGCTGGCCCGACGGAGAAGTATTGAACAACCCTTTTATGCTGTCAATGTCTTCTGAAATTCCCATGCCACGATGAACGATCGGTAATCGGTGATGTCAATTCAACCTCGCGAACGAACGGCAGATACCGCTGATCGGTACCAATTGCCGCGCCTCAACGGGCGGACTCCACCGCAGTAACTAACATTGCGAGTCGTAAATTCTGAGAGGGAATAAGTGGACCGCCCCGGGAGATCGCGGCCAGTTAGAAGATGGGCCGCCGGTTACGAGAAGGCGGACTGGTGAGGAGGCTCAGAAGTGCTTTTTCTTCAGCACTAAAATGATGACTTCGTAGGCCTGCCCATCGCCGTTCGGAAAGAAGCGATCCCGCCCGGCAGGTTGCACAACATCGTTGTCGAGGATCTTGACCTGGCTCCATGGCACATCTTGATAGTGTCGAATGTTCTTTTTGACGAAGCGAAACACGGAGCCGGGTAACGCATCGGTGATGCGCTGCCGCGCGGCCAGCGACCAGGTTTGCGCAGCTTTCCTTTGGGGAACCAAAGCCTGACCATAGGCACCTTGGAGCGAGAATTGCTGGCCAGTGAACCGGTCGAACTCGTCGAAGTCCCATTCCTTCACATGGAAGCGATTTACGGGTGCCGAAGAAAAGGGAGAGGTCATGACGCGGTTGGGGCTCGAGACGATGAGAACCCCATCGTCCTTCAGGACGCGTGCACATCCGGTCAGAAATGCAGCCGCATCTGGCACGTGTTCGATGGTCTCAAGCGACACGATGGCGTCGAAATAGCGGTCAGGGAAAAGCAATTTCTGAGCGTCCATCGTCAGAAAATGATTATTATGTGCGCCATAACGACGGTTGCCGTAAGCCACTAACTGCTCGGAGATGTCGATGTTATAGACTTCCCGCGCTCTCGTCAGCAGGACTTCGGACCCGTAGCCGCTGCCGCTGGCAGCATTCAGCACAACTCCCCCGGGGCAAAAATCCGCAGCGAAAACGTAGCGCGCGTAGTGGCGAGACAGTACTTCGCCTGAGACCGAGCCGGGAATGATCCGTTCGCCCGTCTTGAACAAAAAGGAATCTGGGAACTCTAAATCGTGCATTTCAGAAATTTGTGGCGTTTTCAGGGCTCAGATCCGCAAGACACCACTTCGAGCGAGGCTGGCAGTCGGGCAATCTGGAAGTAACTAACGCCGGAGAACGAGGTCACGGAGCACCAGGAACAAGAACATCGAATTCGTCTCCAGATACCGGCGCCACATGCGTCCGGGTTCCTGGATTAGCCGGTGCAGCCACTCGAGTCCTGAACGCTGCATCCAGACCGGCGCGCGATCGACCAGCCCCGCAGCGACGTCGAAGCTACCCCCGACACCCTGCGCCACGCTCACTTCCAGCTCGGAAAGATGACGGTCGACCCAGAACTCCTTGCGCGGGGTGCTCATCCCTATCAAAAGGAGATCCGCGCCGCTCGCGTTGATCTCGCGCACTACTTGCGGCGACTCTTCGTCCCTGAAATAACCCGAGCGCGTGCCGACAATCTGAAGCCCAGGATGCCGTTTGGTGAAAACCTCAGCAGTTTTCGCGACCACTTCAGGCTTGGCTCCCAGCAAGAATACCCGGTACCCGCGCTGCGCTGCCGCGGCGACTGCCGACTCCATCAGGTCAGTTCCATTTACACGGCCCGGCAAAGGACGCTGCAGCAGGCGCGACGCCCACACCACGGGCACACCATCCGCCAGCAGCAGATCGGCGCGGTCAATGACCCCTCGGAGTTCGGAGTCGCGCTGGTACTTCGCAATCTTGGCAGCGTTGATGAATACGATGTGCGTGCGGCGACGCTGTTCAATGCGAAGACAAATCTCCTCGACTGCTTCCTCGAACGAGGCGACATCCACCGGACAGCCGGCTACCTGGACCCGAGCGAACTGGGTCTCACTCATCGCCTTGCGAACCGCTAGAGTCGCAATCATTCCATGCCCTTCACGGGAACTGAGCTTCCCGATTCGATGGCTTGCCGGATAGCGAGTGTAGCTGAAGTGACTTCCACCAACTGCGCAAAAGGGATCGGCGGCTCCGTTCCCTCACGAAATGATTTCAAAGTGAGATTCAATTCGCGGCTATGTCCCTTGTCGCGTTTCGCTTTGTTTTCGGACGTTTTCCCGGACCGGCTGAGCGACAGCTTACAAAAGTCATCCAGTTGCGCGACTCCGCCTTCGCAGAACACTTCAAAATATTCCTTGGGCACTTTCCGGTCGCCGTTTGCGAGATACACGAGATTAGCCAGGGACCCATCGCGGAAATGCAGCGTGGCAACAATATTGTCACCGTGGTAGCGGACGCCATCGGGCAAAGCCGAGGCGCTTACAGCGACAATGGATGAGCCTACTACAAAGCGTGCCCAATCGACAAAATGGCAGACCTCACCCGCAACTCTGCCACCATCGTCGTGAGTCCAATGATCGCCCGCCAGATAACCTGCATTCACGCGGATATGTACCAGCATCGGCTCATTCCGCTGGGAGAAGAACTTCTGCGTTTCCAGAGAAAAAGGCGCGAAACGGCGGTTGAAACCCACCATGAGTTGCGGCCGACGTCCTTCGGACGCCTGCGCGTTGACGACTGCAATGATTTCTTCCAATTCAAGCTGTGTGGTGGCGAGCGGCTTTTCAACGTACACACGCTTGCCGCTGGTCAGTGCCGAGATTACGTAGCGCGCATGTGTATCGTGCCTCGATAAAACGAATACCGCATCCGTATCCGGGCTCCCGCACACATTCGAGGCTTGATCCGCCCGTTCAAAAGAAAAGCGCTGCCGAATGTGCTCGGCGCTGATCCCTGAGCGCGTAGCCACTGACTGCAGAAGCACTCCTTTCGCGGTTGCGAGGTGGGGGAGAATTACATCTCGCGCAAAAGATCCGGCTCCAATGCAAGACACGCGCAGCAACTCTTTTCGCGGGGCGGCCTTCGACGATTTTTCTTCCTTCGGCTGTGGCTCGGGCCGTTCCGCGCTCGGATATTCGAGGATCGCGGTGTATGCTCCGGTCTCGCGCAGGTGTGCGTATGCCCGCTCGGCCTCATCGAGCGGAAATCGAGTGGCCAGCAGCGGCGCCACATTGAGAGACCCGGATTCAAGTAACTGCAAAAAAGCTTCCATGTTTCGCCGCTCAGTCCAGCGAACGTATCCGATGGGGTAGTCGATACCCTGCTCTTCGTACTGGTCGTCGTAACGGCCCGGCCCGTATGAACGGGAAAGTGCGACAGAAAGTTCTTTCTCGTATAAGTCCCTGCGCGGAACCCCCATGCCGATATCGCCGACCACCACAATGCGGCCTCGATCGCGCAGCAATGTGGTTGCAAGTTGCAGCGGCTCGGGGGTCGGACTCGATGCGGTGATGATGGCCGCGTCCGCTCCGTAGCTTGCGAACTGGCGCAGGATTTCACCCGCGCGCGGTTCACGTGCATCAATCGTCAAATTGGCGCCCAGCTTGGATGCAAATTCCAGCCTGCCCGCATCCAGATCCAGCGCCACCACCCGGCAACCCGCAGCCCGGGCGATTTGAACGGTAAGCTGCCCGATGAGGCCCGCGCCAATCACTGCCACGGTCTCGCCAAAGGTGATTCCAGCCTGCCGCAGGCCCTGAATTGCTATCGCGCCAATCGTCGTGAGCGACGCCGCATCCAGCGGCACCGAAGGCGGAACAGGCACCACCAGATTCTTTGGGACGAAGTTGATCTGGCTGTGGTGCGCGAATTCTGCCCCCGCGCAGGCTACCCGGTCTCCTTTTCGGTACTCGCTGATGCCGGGCGCAACCTCTAACACAACTCCCGCGCAGCTGTAACCAAGCGGCTCGAGAGAATCCAGCCGCGACATCACCTTGGTATACGCAGTCTTCACCCCGTCCGTCCGCACCACATTCATGACCTGACGAACCAGGTCCGGACGCGCCTGCGCTTTCCCGATCAAGCTCCGCTCGCCGATTTTGAGAGTCGCGATTTCAGTTCCAGAGCTGATCGCTGAAAAATGCGTCTCGACTAAAACCCCACCCGCCAAAAGATCCGGCGGCGGAACCTCTACGACCTGCACGGTACCTGTACGGTTCTGCTTGGTAACAGCTTTCATAGATGATCTTGGCGGACGAGTACGGAATCACCGGGAGCGGCCGCACCCTGGCTCAGCGCAACGCCGAGGCCGGCGAAAATCCATAGGAAGATCGCGTGATAGGGCGATTCCAACGTGACGTTCGCACTTGCAAACATCGCCATCGCAATGAACGACGCAAACAAACACGCCGCCAGCATCCGCCTCTTCGGCGAAGTGGCCGAACGCATGACTTTGGCAAACATGGTGCAAGTCACGATCAAAAAAACGACGGTCAGCACCATCCCGATAATTCCCATCCTTGCAAGGATAGCAAGATAGGAATTGTGCGGATCGTAGTGCTCTTCCACCAGTCCCCAGGGCTCGACGTTTACAAAGTCGTAGGCAAACCCCACACCGGCGATCGGAGCGCTCCACCAAAGCCCGACCATCGCGATCCAGAAGGCCAAGCGCCAGGCAGCATTCGCTTCTTCTGTTGGAGCCAGAATGGTTTCATATTTCTCGGCAAGAACGCCGACTGATGGAGCGACAAACTTCCAGGCCACGACCAGCAGTACGGCAAATACCGCGAAGCCAAGCAGCGCTTTCGTCCAACTGATCTTTCGTTTCTCTTTCGACAGCGCCAGGATCGAGATGCCCGCTCCAACCGAAATGAACGCCGACCGGTGCCCCGAGAGGTACACAAACAATATGTTTACGATCAGCAGAGCGATCAACACTTGCGGGCCGAGCACGATGTTCGAAAATACGCGGAACCGGATCATGCAGATCAGGATCACCACCGAGAGCAGCGCGAACACCGCCGCTTGCCCCGGGATCACCTTCAGATTCGGATCATCCGTCACGCCTTCCTGCAGGTAGAAAAGAACAAACGTCGCCGTATTTGTAATCGTGCTCAGAATTACGATGGCGGCCAGCACGATCTCGGCGATCCTGTCGACATTTGAGAGTTGCACCGCAGTCCAGGTCACCACGCAGAACGCCGCATAGTACACCAAAGCGAAGTTTCGAATAGTGGCCAGGTTCGCGGCGCCTATCAGATCTGGACCAAGTCGAACCGTTCCCCAAATGAGATACCCCAGAGCCGCAATGACGACCCATTTCGCTCTCTTATCCTTCGGGAATAACTTCACCTTGCCTTGGACCAACTCAACCGCAGCTGTGACGCACAGGATCGCGAGGGCCAGTTCGGTAACGTACACGGGCCCTAGGCGCAAAAGTGCGAAGTCGCGGTTGAAAGCCGCCGTCCCAACCACCAGGGCGATCAGCGCGACCAGCCCGATTTGTCTCGCCTGGAGTGCCACCGTCCGGCTGACGATATATGTCGTGGACAGCAAAGCGCCAAAGACCGCATCGCACAAAGCCAGAATCGCGGCATTCAGCGCAGACTGGGGCTGGGTCTTCGCGCCTCCGTTTTGTCCGGCACCAAAGATCTGTGACATCAATTTCCTGCTTACGAGGTCTTCAACGCCTTTGCGAGTACTCTGCTCTCGAGCGCGCCTGCCGATAACGCCAATGCCGAACTCCCCAGCGCAAACACCAACAGCGAAACGACCGCACTCACGGCTCCCGGCGCGGTCACGACCAGAATGGTGTGACGGATGGATTCAACAGCAAGCAGCCACAGCGTGCAAAGCATCCACGGAAGCAAGGCCAACCCCATGAATTGCCGGGGCGCCGGCATTTGCTTCGCGGCCAAGGCTGTCAGGGTAAGTCCGAACAGGATGGCGCAGGCGGCACTGGCGATCCCGACGCCCACCAGCGTTCCACCCCAAAAGAGGTATCCGCCAACCACCAGGGCGCGAATTAACAAAAGGACTAATTGGGCGGAAAACGCCAACTTCTCCTTGCCTACCGCCCCTAAGAAGGCTCCGCAAAACAAGCCGATTCCGAGAAGTGGCGCTCCGAAGCACAGCGCCTGTGCCACCGGCACGCTGCCCACATATTTTTCAAGAAATAGGGGAATGAGATAGCAGGCATAGAAAGCCAATCCCTCAAGGATGGGCATTCCCCAAAAAATCAAACGGAACGACTTCTGCAATACGCGCTGCTCGGAAACATTCTTGGGGCAGCCTTGCGCCGCCCAGTGCGGGTAAACCACCTGCGAAACCATCTCCGGAAAATAAGACAGCATGCGCAATACAAACGACGCGACGGCGAAATAGCCAACACTCGTCAAGTCAAGGAATGTGAGTACCATGACACGATCCAAGGTCCAGTTGATCGTGTTGGTCAGTCCGAACATCAAGATCGGAGCGCCAATCTTGAGAAGAAGGATCATTCGCTCACGATCCCCGGGCGACTTCACCACCGGCAGAATGTCCCGAGCAAAGACCAAGGTCACGGTAACGCTCGCCAGCAACCACGCCAGAACGAAACCCGCCAGTTTGTAGCGTGGGATCAGGATGAACGCTAGCAGCAGAATGAACAGATTGAGCGTGACTGTCAGGACCGACAGGCGCGTAAACTGATCGCGGGCGCGGAAAATAAAAATCAGCCCGTTGGTCCAGCCTTGCAGGAGAAGAAATCCGCAAAAGCTCAGGATCATGCTGACCGAGACGCTTACCGAGCCAGAAAATACTTTCAGCAGGATGACCGCGGCCACCGCCGTGAACAGGAACGTCCCGAGGGTGTTGATTCGGAACGCAGAGCCCAGCAGCGTGTGCGCATCCCGAGTTCGCCCCTCCGCGAACTCTCGCGGATACTCCCTCGCCAGGCCGCTCAATGCGCCAATGTGCGCCAGCAGGCCATAGCTGAGCGTGATTGAAAAGACGTTCCAAATACCGTAGAGCGCTGGGCCCAAGGCTTTGGCGGCGTATACATTCTGACCGAGAATCAGGCCGAAGGTCAGCGCCACTGCGCCGAAATAGATGCCCGCGTGCTTCGGAAGACCGGCACGCTCATGCAATTGAGAGATCTGAAACTTTTTCAAAAAAGATCCGGAAGGGAAAGTAAGTATGTATGCCGCTCGCGCTCGACTTCAGTTCATCGAAGCCCGCGATGGCCGATCGAGAGCCACTGGCTCCCTCTCGGTCATTGCCAGTCGCAAGCGGGTGAGCGCCAGAAACATCCACGCTTGTCCCCAGCGCACGTAAGAAATCTTGATCGTGTAGTGCTCGTGCTTCTGAAAAAAGAACGTGCCATCCTCCGCCTGAAGATGCTTTCGGGCCCAGGCGTAAGTCTGGAAACAGCGGTCCAGGGCATGCGCATCCGCACCCGCGAATTCGAGGTAAGTCAAAATCGATTGCGCCACGCAGTGCACATCGATGGGATAGAGCTGATTCGCATAGAACGCGGGAGCACCATCCGGCCCAAAGAAATGGCCGTCCCAGAAACGATAGCCGCGGGCGATGGCCTCGGAGACGGAATCGTCTCCTGAATATTCGCGGTATTTCCGCAGGGCCACCAGGTTGAAGCCGGTGTGGTAATTGTCGACCCAAGCCTGATTTTCCGCTTCGCCGTACGGCCACGAACCGTCGGGCCGTTGTCTTTTGACCGAGAAGGAAATCGCCCTGCGCGCAACATGCGGGAGATCGGGATTCCCTCCCAGCATCGCGAGCCGGGCCAGCAATGCCGCTGCCAGCAGGTTCACGTTGTGAACCTGGCTGTCAGCCGTCGGAATGTAACGGAAGTGAAGCTCTCCGCCATCCTCGACCTTCAGGCAGGCAAGCAGAAACTCGGACGCTTCGCGGGCAACCGCGAGATATTCAACGTTTTTCGTTTGCTCGAATGCATCCAGAAAAGCCTGCGCCGCAAAAATCGTGCAGATCGCATTCGGCAATCCCCGCGGAGCATAGAAGCTCCTCGATTGCCACGAGAAGTTATATCCCCAGGGGCGGCCGGGGTAGCCTTCAATCCGGATGGTTTTCAAATAGTCGAGCAGGCTGTCAACCTCAGCGAGACTTTCCTCCCGCTCCGGCTCGTCGGCTTGGCTGTTCGCTGTCCAAGCGGAAACGCACAATGCGATCCCTTTGGGGTTCCTCCCGTCCGGCACGCCGAGCAGCCAGCGCAAATTCACCGGCGATCGCTTGACAGCCTGAATCATCGCCAAGCGGGCCCACTTCGAGTAACGAAATGGACTCGCCTTGAATACAGCGCTTTCTAATCCATCATAAGGATCGCACCCTGCGTACTGGTGGCTCTTGAGATACGCGGCAAGGCGCGAAATATCCACAACGAGATCGGACGTCGAAATACCTTCTTCCGACTCCGTTTGACGAGGTGAAGAAATAGGCATTCGACCTCAGGCCGTGGCGCTCACCGCGGTCAGCGCCTGTTCCACTGCAACCGGCTGCCGCCCATCCGAGTCAAGGAACGTTCGCATCCAGAGTTCGAGCGTGAGGAGCGCCCAGATGCGAAACGCATTATCTTCCCGGCCGCTACGCTGGTCCTCCAGAATTTTCTCGACGGCGGAATAATTCAGCAGCCCGCGCTCCTCAACCGATCGTTCCGAAAGCAGATCGTCGATCAAGGGCCGAAGGTCTTTCATCACCCAAGCGCGGATCGGCGCTCCGAAGCCTGACTTCTTGCGCCACACAACTTCCTTGGGGAGAAAGCGCTCGCCAACCTTCTTGAGAATGTATTTCTGCTTTCGTCCGTGAATCTTGTACAGGGACGGAAGATTGGTGACGAACTCGACAAGCTGGTAATCAAGGAGCGGCTCTCGAATCTCAACCGAAGCCGCCATGCTCATTTTGTCCGTATAAGCAAGATTCAGGCATGGCAAAAATGTTTTCGTATCCACGTAAAGCAGTTGAGAAAGAGGATCGCGTCCCTTTACCCGCTCGAACCAGGTCAGATGCTCTTCCAACGCCTGTTCCGCGAGCGCCGGATTTTTCAGCAACCCCTTCAACTCCGCGGGAGTGTAATAAGCGCGCATTGCCAGATAGCGAAGCTGGAAATCACGAGTTTGCACCGCGCGCGCAAATTTCTTGAAATTTCGAAAATGCGCCAGGAATGGCCCCGGCCGCGATGCCGGAAGCCGGTCGAGCATCCTCGAGAATGCCGAACTATGGAAGATCGGCGAACCATACTCCAGGGATCCAGCCAGCTTCATCGCCAGATATCGCGGATAACCGCCAAAAACCTCTTCCCCGCCCACGCCCGAGAGCATGACGCTGGCCGTGGCTTTCGCCGCGCGGCAAATGAGATAAGTAGAAAGCGCCGCCGGATCCGCCACCGGTTCATCCAGGTGCCAAATCGTCTCGGGAAGCAAGCTGACGACTTCCGGATCCAGCACAATCTCGCGGAAATCCAGCTTCTCGCGAAAACAATCGCGAACCTTCCGGGCATATTTCAGATCATCGGGAGCGATGTCGTACGAGATGTCCGCGCCAAAACCGATGCTGCAAGCCACAATCGGCTTGTCGACCACTTCCGCCATCATGGCAGTGATCAGACTTGAATCGAGCCCGCCGCTCAAGAACACCCCGACAGGCACATCGCTGACCAGGCGTCCGCGCACCGACTCGCGAAGCCGGCGCGTAACCTCTCCGATTGCGTCCTCCTCAGAGATTCGCAACGCTTCTTTCGCGAATCCAAGATCCCAATATTCTTCGATCTGCAACTTCCCATCTCTGAAGATCGCGTAATTGCCGGCCGGCAGTTTTTCAATCCCCTCAAACAACGTGGTCGGATCGGGCACCCACAAGAACGAGAGATATTTCGCCAGCGCCGATTCGTTCATCCTGCGGCGCACCCCCGGCAGCCATAGCAACGACTTCACCTCGGATGCAAACGCAATCCCCTCTGCAATTCGCGTGTAGTACAGCGGCTTTACGCCGAGCCGGTCGCGTGCAATGAAGAGCGACTGATCGCGCTCGTCCCATATCGCAAACGCGAACATTCCGTTCAAGCGCTTCAGACACCCCGCGCCCCACTGCTTGTACGCCTTGAGAACGACCTCCGTGTCCGTGTCCGAATCGAAGTGATGCCCGCATTTCTCCAACTCTTGGCGGACTTCGCGAAAGTTGTAGGTCTCGCCGTTGTAGACAATCTTGATCCGACCCGTTTCGTCTGCCATGGGCTGATGTCCACGGCTGGAAAGGTCCAGGATGCTCAGCCGGCGATTCCCGATCGCCACCGACCACGGCTCGCTTTGAAAGCACGCATAGCCGCCATCGTCCGGGCCACGATGGCGCACGGCGTTGTTTGCACGCCGGATATCTTCTTCAGGAAAGGGCCTGCGGGTGACGGCCCCAAAGATTCCACACATCTAGTTCATTTCTCCGCGAACATGTACAAGTGCCATCCCATCCGCTTTCCCAACTTGCGATATGTCGAGTCGGGCAGCGCGATCCGAAGCACCCGGAACCAATCAAGGTTCAAAAAACGTATCTGCGTATCCTTTTTGCTGAAGGGGGCAAACAACTGTTTCAGTTGCCGGCCGCTCCACACAGAAGAAAGTGGATTTCCGGGACCGTCAGTGTTGTTGTTCAGCCAGCCCGCTCCCGTCAAATAGCCCAACCCCTGCTTCCGTAAGGCATCCCTGTGTGCCTGGAGTCTTTCTCGTTTTTCGCCCGTCAACTGATGAACGAGTTCCACCCCACCGGGCACATACAACAGAAGCGCCCCCGCTTTCCGCACGCCCTGAATGCCGAGGTAATAGTTCAGGGAATTCTTGTGGTACACCATGATGACGGCCTGGCCGCCGGGCTTCAGCACGCGATGAATCTCCTGCACCGCACGGGGCATGTTCGGCGTGTGATGAATGACCCCGTGGGAGTACACGTAATCAAAGGTGTTGTCGGCGAACGGAATATTTTCCGAATCACCCACCTGGAAATTTCCGCGCAACCCTCTCCATTCGAAATTCTTGCGAGCCATCTCGAGACTCTTCGGTGAAAGGTCGATGGCCGAATAGCGAGCGCCCCCTTTTGCAAACTGCACGCCGTCCGTTCCCAGACCCGAGCCGATCTCAAGCACTTTCTTGTCTTTCGATTTTGCGAAGGGTGCGAGCTCGAGAATGTGCGGTTCAAGGCCGTAGCGGTGCCGCTCAACCTCCTGGAAAAATGTCGGGGTACCGGGCTCCGCATCGGCAAACTTTGTGCCGCACGGGCTGGCGTCCCAGTAGAGTTGGACCGAAGATTTTACGTTAGCAGTCATATGGAATCCGGTGAAGCGGCCCTGTGCAGCGCGGCCGATAAATCTTTCACAAAAGCCTTCTCGGTATGTTGCGCCAGGAAAACGGCGCGGCTCTCGGCGCCCATGCGCTCCCGCAGGCGCGCATCCGAAAGCAATTTCGCGATCCTATCGGCAAGCGACGCCGGAGACCCGCAGTCCACGATAAAACCGTTCTGCTTGTCCCTGACGAGGTCTGTGACACAACCGACATCCGTCGCCACCACCGGCAAACTCGCACAGAGCGCTTCCAGAATCGCGAACGGCTGTCCTTCATGATAGGAAGGCAACACGAAAATACTGGCCCGTTCGAGCAATTCTTTCTTGGCCGCGGGCCCAACCGGACCGCAAAACTCGACCTGTCCTTGCAGTTGGTGCTGTCGTAGAAAGCGCTCAGCCTCTTGCTTTTCTTCCTCCCGCAACCACTCCCCGGCAAAGGTGAACTGACAATCCGGAAATCGCTCTGCCACCGAAGGGACGGCCTGAACTAAATCCAGCACGCCCTTTTCCTTCATCAACGTGCTCAGAAACAGTACCGTCGGCTTCCCTGCTTTTCGTGTGACCACGCCTTCGAACAGATCGGGAATTCCGTTCGGGACCACCGAGATTGAGCTTGCCGGAAGGATCTCCTGGAACATGCCGATCAACCGGTCGCCTAACACGATCGCACGCCCGTTTCCGCCGATCGCAAATCGCACGAGCGCGCGCAACCATCCGGGTTGCGACTCATAAAAACTGCGAAAGTCGCTGCCGTGGAGGTGAACAACCGTACGCCTCCCAAGCAACTTGGCTGGAATCAGGAACAAGCAATCCCGAAGGAACGGAAGCCGGCTCTGCGAGATCGGAACGTAAACGAGGTCGGGTCGGAAGGTCGCAAGCGAGATCAGAAATTTCCCGCCGTGCAGCAGAGCCAGGACGATGTTAGTAAATTCAAGCTTGCCGACATTCTGCAGGCCTCTTCGATCGGCGGTGTCCAGATGAAAAATCTCTAAATTTTGCTGGAGATTCCCCAGAATTAATTGCGTGGCAACACTCATCCCGTTAAAGGGCGGCGGACTGGGGCCAACTACGATAACTCGCGGCCGATCGGACCTAGCGAATGTGTCCGAACTCTCTCCAACCTGTCTGGAAGGGGCTGGCGTCACGGTCCCGGCGGAACTCATCGGTCCCTGGTGAAGGCCTTTCGCATTCGCTGGACGGACGGCCGCTCTCGCCAATCCCGATAGCGCACCCGAATCTCCTGATGGATCGACGAAGCAAAGATTTTCCTGGAGTCGCCGGGATCCATTTCGTCCCACCAACGCGCGCCCAGAATCCACGCGCATGCCCCCAGAATTATCAGGAGGGTGAGCACAAGGATGATGGGTAACCGCGGAGGGAATGCCTTCTTCTCCGGCAGGTTTGCGGGATCCACCACGTTCACCGTGGGAATCTCTTTGGCTTCCCGAATTCTCGCCATCTCGTACTGCTGGTTTAGCAACTCCCAGACCGTTTCCTGCACTTTCACTCGCCGGTAAAGATCGGCCCACTCCACTCCCAGCAACGGTAGCTTGCGGATCGATGGATATGTGTCGCCGCCGGTCTGATCCGCATACGAATTCAGGGGAGCATCGCTGCCTTGCATCGCCTGCAGCGATTTCTTCAAGTCTGAGACTCGAGCGCGCAGCGAGCGCACTCGAACATTGCTGTCGGTATAAATCTGCTCCAGCCCCTGCAGTTCTGACTGGGCCGCGATCAATTGGCCTTCAAGTTCAGCCGCCGACTCGACCATGGCCTTGCTCTGTTCTTTGATGTCGAGCGCGGTATTCTTGCTAGCGAACTGGCTGAAGTGCCTCTCCGCATCTTCCAGATCGGCTTTCACTGATACCAGCCGCTGCTCGATGAACATCCGTTCGCGGCGCGCGGAAGATGTATTGACTTCGGCGAACAGTTTATTGAGTTCTTCCACGTAGGCCTGGGCCATGGCTTGCGCCCGCTTGGGATCATGGTCGCGCACTGTGATCGTGATGATGCCGCTCTTGCGGTCTTCATCCACCGTGGTGCGCTCGGCGAGCGTTTTCCGTGCGTCATCCTTATAGTGATCCCAATACACGCTCTGCAGATGAAAGCGGTCTACCAGGTGCTCGCCCACCGTGCGGCTGCGCAGTAAGTCGACGAAGACGGCCCCGGTCGTCTTGGCTCCCAGAAGATTGCCGGCCAGCGCCGACATGCCTTGTCCGGCTTTGCCTGCGATCGCAGCCAGCATTGCGCTGCCGTCGCTCAGCGCGTTGTCGGGTGGCATGAGCGTGACCGTGGAATCGTACTTGGTTGGAATCAGCCACGCGATCACAAGGCTGCAAAGCAACGCCCGCAGGGCAATCTTGTAAAGCAGGTTGCGGCGGTCCCAGAGCACTTGGAGGGCGCCTAGCACCTTATCCGACGAGGGCGTTGGGTCGAACGAGCCCGGCGGGAGCGAAATACGCTCCTCGGTCAACCGATCGACTTCATGCACCGCGACGTCCCGTTTCAGCCTCTCCAAATCTGATCCTCAGCTTTCCCGTTAACCCGTCTTAAACACCGCGCATCGCAAAGACCGAGGTGTGCAGCAGAATTGCCAGATCCATGAAAAAGTTCCTGTGTCGAATGTAGTAAAGGTCGTATTCGATGTTTTCATGAATCAGAAATGCCCGGTCCCCGCTCAATTGCCACAATCCAGTAATTCCGGGCTTCACCTGGAGCCGCTGCCGTTGACTCTCAGTGTACTGCTTCACGATGAAGGGCATCTCCGGGCGGGGCCCTACCAGCGACATGCTGCCCTCCAACACATTCAGCAGTTGCGGGAGTTCATCCAGGCTGGTGCGGCGCAGCACTCTCCCGATCCGGGTGATGCGATGATCCGTCTGCGAAATGGGTGAATAGCTGTAGGGCTCAGCGTCCGTCTGCATCGTCCGCAACTTATACATGCGAAACATCTTCCCGTTCTGTCCGACGCGCTCCTGCCGGAACATGATCGGCCCCTTCGAGTCGAGTTTGATCAGGCTCGCAAGAAGCAGGTAAAGCGGTGAACCGATCGCCAGCAGTGCGAGCGACACCACCAGATCACTTGCCCGCTTCAGAACTTCGTATCCGAGACGCCGGGTTGCCCGGCCGAACGATGCCAGCAAGACTCCGTCCACGTCCTGGTAATCGATCCACGGATCAAACGGCAGAAGGTGGCTGGGCACGAAGGACACCCGGGCATTGGCCCCGAACGCTTCGTCCACGGTCTGCACAAACTTCGCCGGGTCGAGCGACGGAATCGCCACGATCACGAGGTCGGCCTCATAACGCGCAATCAAATCCCGATCGACAGGTCCTTGCACCACCGGGGCATACCGGCGATGCTCGTATCCCAGTTCGGAGACTACGTTCCCGGCCTTTGTCAGATCATCGTCCACGAAGGCCACCGGATTTAATCCCAATTTCGGGGAACGCTTGAGCACCGAAAAGACGCGCCGCCCGGTGTGGCCTGACCCGTATATGAGGACCTTCTCCACGCCGTAACCGCGCGAATGCAGCATGCGAATAAACAGGTACATCAGCGTCTTTTCGATGAATAAGGCGAGCGGCACGAGCAGCAAGCACAGAACAAGCAACCACCTTGGGAAAATCAGGTTGCTCAGGAAGCTCGCGCCCAGAGCGATCAGGAAGGCCTCCACGGAAACGCGCAAAACCTGCTCCGTTTCCCGCACCCGGAGCAGGCTGTTACCTCGCCGGTAGGCGCCGGCACGGTCCAGCATCAAACTCATGACGATGGCGAAGGCGGAGGCGATACCCAACACCGTCTTCACCGGATAACGGCTGGTCGTGGCAGGCGAGACCGAGACGTAAATTGCGTACGCCAGGGTCACCGTCAGGCTTACGGTGAACAGGTCGGCGATTACTTCACTGAACGCGACGATCCTGCGAAAATGCGCCGCTGCCCCGTACTTGGCAGTGACACCGACCAGATGCAAATCGTCGGCTAACGGAATTCGCTGTGCTTGTGCCAGCGTTTTATCGATTTCTACGGATGAGTGCATTGTTCTCGTTCACCTATGTGCCACTCAAAAAACCTTCTTAGCGAGCCAGAGGCTCGAACGCAGGCTCAGCGCTGAGCCCGCAACTTTGGCCAAAAGGTAGCTTGCACCGATGTTGTCACGTTCGATTTGCTGCTTGCCGCCAGTATAGGGAAATGCCAGTTCTCGTACTGCACATAACCTGACAAACTAAATTGGTGCCCGATTAATACGTCTGTCCCCACCTTAAAGTCGGTCAGGCTTCCTCCATTGAGAAATACTTTATCGACTTCCTGGTGCCGAAACGCAAAGTTGATCGAGCTTCGTGGCGCAATCGAATACGTGGCCGAAGCCAAAGCGCCCTGCCCCTGGCGTCCCACCCAACTCGCCATCAAATTCCCTTCGTTGGTGTATCCGTTCACGTAACGCGAGTTCCAATACACAAACCCGTTGATCGCGTGCGTCAAACCGGGCGCGTTCGTATACACTCCCTCGGCTCGAATTGATAGTTTGGGAATTTTTGGAATGCGCGGAAAATACAGACCGGGGTTCAATGCTGGGCGCGTCGAGCCGATCGGCGATGCCTCGTCCTCAGTCATGGAATCGAGATACACCGTGAGCCAGTCCCGAAGGTGCGGAATGCGGTACGTGAAGTCTAGCGCGGAACGACGATCGCCCGGACTATCGGGGCCATTTACGACTCCCGAACTCGGCGAGAATGTATGGAAATAACGACCCCAGGTAACCGGAAACCCGGGCCCTCCGAAGACGTAGGTGATACCCATCCCGATTTCAAGGTTTTTCGTGGGCTTGAAACTGAATTTTCCGCCGTGAATGAGAGGCTGACTGCTCGACGTCAGGCCGACCAGATCCAGTCCATTTTGCGAGACCAGAATCGAATTCTCCGGCACACGATTATCCGGGGTTACCACCACATACTTTTGTCCGGCAAGACGGCCAATGAAGTAGTCCACACTCATGGTGCCAAACAGTTTCGACACATACGGAACTCGGAATGGGAACACATTTCGGACTGCGAACATAGGGATCGCTTCGGCGTTGTCGCTCATCACGAGCGGTCCGCTCTCCTCCGGTCCGAGCCACGTACTTTGCTTGCCGAACGAGAGTTGGACGTTGCTGAACGTCATTGCCACGCTGGCCTGCATCAGCCGGAAACGATCGTATGAACCGGTATAAACGGAGTATCCCGGCGGGAAAAAGTTCGGACCGAACAGGGCATTGAAATCGGCATCCGCCATCGCGTGCAGGGTACTCTGCGAATACGGGGACACCGAGGGCGCATGCTGATATTCGCCCTGCAGATAAAAACTGAAGGAACCGGCGACAGCCTGCGCCGTGGCACCCGTGATCGAATTGAAGCCTTCGCCGAAGGGTCGTCCGAAATCGTTAATGATGCTGGAGGCAAAGTGGTAGCCGTCTCGCAGCGGCGGACCTGAAATTCCCTCGACCCGTTCGTAGACAGATTCCAGCGATACGCCGAGATTTCGGCCACTCTCCAAATGCTCCGCTTCGGGCGCAAACTCTATTGTCAATTCTTCATAAATTTGAGTTGCCGGATTTCTGGCGTTTTCCGGATCAAAATGCCCCCCTGCTTCTTCCAGCAACTGGGCACACTGCAGGCGTGTCCAGGGACGAATACCGAGGAAAGCGTTGGAAACGTATCCCAACGCGATCAGTCGCTCGAAGGCGGGATAGATCCAGCTGTCCAAGGGAACTGACGGAGAACCCATATACGACGGAGAGCTGCTCCGCTCCTCGTCCATGAAATCTGATGGCGCACCCCAAGCGCTCCCGCCGAGTTCCGGATCATGCCGCCGGCTGTACACGCTCTGTGCGATCAGATAGCCCAAGACGCTACCAACAAAAACATCGGATGAAAAGTGCTGACGCGCATGCACCCTCGAAAAATCAATGGCCGCGGCTGCGCCGTACGATATGAGACTCGGGAATACGCCGGGGTACTCGTGCGCAATCACCCCGGCAATCGACCACGCCGCCGCCGCATGCTCCGAAGGGAACGAAACCCCTCCACTGAAAAAATTTCCGCTACCGTTTCCCTGGTAAGGCCGCTGCCGTCCAAGGGAGTACTTCATCGCCTCCACGACCACAAGGCTGTTGAGCGCGGCCTCTCCCGATAGAAATCCAGTTTCGCGCCAATGGTCGTTGTGCGCGGGAAAACTAAACAAATACATCCCGGCACCGGCACCAGCCAATCCTGCGATGCCGGCATTCGACAGCGTGTTGTAGTGACTGATGGTCGTAGGATTCTGTGAGAGTGCGGCGCTGTACTGCCGGTCTGTCACGAACAGACCTGCGGTAATCCCACCAAATGGCACCAGCCAGGTTGCATCCTTGAATCGAATGCGCGCCGGACTCGTCCATATCTGCTTCTGATCCTCGCCAAACTCTGACAGCAGCTTTCCGAATGCGCTGCGGGAACCGGCATGCGCATTCTGCGTACCCGGGGATGATCCCCCCGGATCGCCCTGCTCCTGGCGATTTGCCGTGCCGCCCCCGCCGACTGCGCTGGGCGCGTCCGGCAACGACGCCATTTCCTGGGCGAACAGGTTGGCTGTCATGAAGAGAAGAATCAGGCCACCACGAAGAATTGTTCGATGCGCCATCGCAGCGATTTTCCGCGCCTACGGATGAATGTAGGCGACGGCGATCGCCACGGAGGACGCGACCTGGGCCGCTTGCAACAGGGGGATCCAATTTCGTCCGCCGACCTTGGGCGCTTTTTCCGGCACCACGATGGAGTCACCCGGCTTCAAAACGGCATTCATCGGATCGCCCGACCAGAATCCTGAGTTATTCTTCGACGACAGCACCGAACCATCGGCCCGGATCACAAACGCTGCCTTCTTGTCAGCGATCTGCGTAAGGCCACCAGACTGGCTCAGATACCACTTGGCACTTTTGCCCGGCAGATAGCTGACCGCCGTCGGGTTGTAAACCTGCCCGCTTACCATCACGAAATTGTTCTTCTTGGGAACGATGATCTCGTCTCCGGCGCGCAATTGCAGGTCTGCCGGCGTGTTGGCAAGGCGGTCGATATCTTTTGCATTCGAGGGCAGATGAATGACTACACGTCCGACCGGCGGGTTTGCCTGTAACTGCTGCAGCGTTGTTTCGGTTTGCGAGACCGCAGTCAGCTTCAGATTCCTCTGATCGGGGTCGGCTTCGGGCAGCGACCGCAGATATTTCTCCTCCACCTTGAGTCGTTCGATCATCTCGTCGTGCGTTTTCATCTCGAGTTCGCGAACTTCGCGGCGTACCAGCACTGCTCCGTACGGGTCCCCCAACGCGGTGAATCCACCGCAGCGCTGCAGCACCGAGCTCAAGTGTTCTCCGGGCTTGATGCCGTACGTCGCGGGGTGCTGCACCTCGCCGCGAACTGTAACCGACGAGCCCAGATCTTGCCATTCCGGCACTTGCCGGACGGTAAGTACGTCGCCGTCTCTCAAGGGCAAGTTCGAAGACGGATCGCCACTGAGCGCTGCCATCAGCTTCAGATCAAATCGCTGATTCGTGTCCTCCGGAGCATTAGCCGCGGCGAAGCGAGTGAGATCGGCGTCTTCCGGATCGGCGCTGCGCTTCAGACCGCCCGCCACTCGCACCAGGTCCTCCACCTTCATATTTGAGGTCAACGGATAACGCCCTGGCTTGGCAACCTCTCCTTTCACATACACGGTGGCTGGTTCGACCCGAGCCGCGCTGCGATGAATCAAGATGCGGTCGCGCGCTTCCAACAGAATATTGTCGGCAGCATTTCCGTCCAATGCGCCACGCAGATTGACGCTCACAATCTTCAAAGTGCCGTCCGGTTGCGAGCGGAAGAGTTGGGCTGTATCGAGAGCGGCATCGGGCGTGGCACCTCCTGCGAGATACACCGCATCCCGAATGTGAGCCTGACCCGACGTGCGATAACTGCCAGGCATTCGCACTTCGCCGCCCACCCAGACATCTGGCGGAGCTTCAAAGTCAAAGCGGCTAAAAATTCGAACCGTGTCTAACGGCTGCAAAACTGGCGCCGATGCCGGGTCGGCCATCGCCGCGCTCAGGCTGAAGCTCTCGAGGCTGGGATGAAAGTCGGGTGGATTGATCCGGATGATCTCCGCATAATTGGGGGCCGGCTCCGGCAACAAGTCTTTATAAGACGCCACGAGGTCGGTCAGCTTCATGCCTTCTCTATAGGAGTATCTTCCCGGCCGCACGACGTGGCCCTGCAGGAAGATCGAATCCTGGTTGTAGCCGGCAATCGGGAAAATGTGAATTTTATCGCCGGGTTCGATCTTGAAGGCCGCGAGCTGCGCGTTCACGTCCTGGTCGGTGTCCGACTTGATCTCGAGCGACAACATGGTCCGCTTTTGATGAGCTTCAAGGCGTTGTACCTCGATATGGCGCAGGGCTGCGGTCGGAAGAATTCCACCCGCCATCTCCAGCGCTTGCGCCAATGTGGTTTCATTCAGCAGTTCATAAGTGGCGGGCCGCCGCACCATGCCATCGACCGTAACTTCGCCGCCAACCGACGGAACCAGCAGGGTGTCGCCGCTCTGCAGCGGCTTGATGTCATCGCGCGTCCCACGCAGCAGCAGATCGTAAGCATCGACTTGCTGCACAAGCTCCTTCCCGCGATAGTGCTTCAGTTGCCGTAATGATCCTTGCGGCGTGATGCCACCGGCCGCAAACAATGCATTCAAAGGCGTCGACATTGAGCTGACGTCGTAAGCTCCGGGCGAAACCACTTCCCCGACCACATACACGCGCACGGTCCGCAACCGCGAGACAGAAACGTCAGCCGACACATCGCGGTATTGTGCGCGCAGAACCTGTTGCACTGAGGTCTGAATGTCGCCCAACGTTTTTCCGCTGACCGCAACCGGACCGGACTCGGGCAGCGAAATCCTGCCGGAACGATCGACGGTGCGGATCATGCGTTGCGAAACTCCGCCCCAAAGATCAATCGAGAGGCTGTCGCCCGGGCCGACGACATATTCCGGACCAACGGGCAAATCGATCGGGATAAAGTCCGGATCATTGTCGCTGTTGCGAAAAACATCCATGCCAAAGCGTTCGGTCGGCCGCTGCCACGTCGCCGCTTGCACGTACATGTCATACAGCGAAGGCACATCGGAATACGGATTCGCGGTCCGCACCATTTTGACCGGACCGGCTTCCTCTTCACGCAACCTCGCGCGCTGCGAACGGTATTCCAGATTCTCGTTCTTTCCTCCGGTCATGCGGGTTTCGAAGTCCCGGTCAATTCCATAGCGGTCGGTGTTCATACCCCCGCGGCCGGTCATCAGATCGTCTACGGTCGGCCCTTGGCCGAGGCCACTCATGTTGGACCCTTGCCGCATCGTTCCGCTGCCGAAATCGAAACCGTCAAACCCAGATTGCGACCCATAGGATGAATTCGAGGAGCCCGACATCGCGAACGAAGAACGATCCAACCGTCCCTGATCCTCGCCACTGCCGCTCGTCCTCTGATTCCGCGAATCCGACCCAAACGAAGGAATATCCGCCGGCACATTCGGAACCGGACCAAAATTCTGTGGGACGTCGTCCCGATCCGCAGCCCGGCGCCGCGCGCGCCGCCGCGCCAGTTCATGGGCTAAACACTCGTCGTCTTGCGGCTCACAGTTGGTGGCGTCCTTGAGCTTGTCTGCCTGGTCTGCTGCTTTCGGCTGCATCGCCACAGCATCTTCCTGCCCCTCAAGCGCGACAAAGCGCCGGGCACGCTCCTTCAGAATCAGATCCTGCTCCTTCGCAAAATCCGACTCCGGATTCAAAGTTGGCGTGAGATACCCGTATCGCTGGACCAATCGCGTCGCGACTGACCGGAAGACAATGTCTCTATCCAGGCGGTCAAAAATTGCCTGATCACTCAAGTCGACATCTTCCACAACCTGCCCGTTGTCGGTAGCTTCTTTCGCAACCCAACGCTTGAGCTCGACCATCAGGCCCGTATCCTTCACCAGCACGTCCTTAATCTGGACAGAAGAGGCGGCCACGCGAGCAGCGTTGTCCTTTTCGAGCTCCGAGGGTTCCAGCGGCCGAGGAACAGCATAAGCGCCCCGCTGTACGCGCGCTGAATCCGGATTCGTGCTGCGGTTGGTGCTCTGAGCCGAGGCCAACGCGGTCGATAAGACGAGAAAAACGGCAACGACTAAGTTGGGGATATTTCGATGTGACATCATAAGTGGTACAGCCCTTTGAGTTATCTGCGCAGCGCTCTGCATACCACCGATCAACTAGCCGATCACTTCTATGTCGGCCTCGTCGACCTCTACTGCTACAGATCTCTGAATCAGTGTGATTGAAATCACAATCCGGACGCGATCTTTCCAGCGAACAAACACGCCTTCCACCCCGGTCATGGGGCCGTGCTGAACCCGCACACGCTTGCCGGCTTTCAAATAAGGGTGCGGCTGTAATCCGGTGCCGTGCACTCCCCTGCACAGCGAATCCATTTCCGCGGCAGAGACCGCCGCCGGCTTGCCCTGAAACATCACGAAATCCACTACCCCCGGCAACTGCAGAAGACGCACACGATTCCTCAAATCCATCTGCACGAAACAGTAGCCGGGAAAGAGCGGGAGCTCGAGCTCCTTCTTGCGATCCTTCCATCGGCGAATAGAACGATAGACAGGAAGAAACGCATGAATGTCGCGCTCTGCACATTGTTGCGCGACGCGTTTCTCATGCCGTGGATGGGTATACGCAACATACCAGTTGATATCAGACGAGCCCGCAGCGAAAGGCAGATCCTGAGCAGCCGAATTCGGAATCAGCAGATTCATCGGGGAACGCTGATGAAGCCGCAATTACGCAGCTCCGCCCTCTCACTTACAGTGAAAAACTCTGCAAGCACATGGTTCTAAGTTACTTACAAACAAACCACATCAGACTGCGCGACCCGTCTTCTGCCATCTTCGCGTGCGCATACAAGAGGCAGACGTTTCATCGAATCACGGTTTGCTTTGGACCACCGAGCGCATCTATCGCTCCGATTCGCACGCCTAATGAGAAGCGATCAGACCCTTGCCATTTCCAGGCGATTCCGCACCGCGCCCAGAATTCCGTCCTCTGACGTCTGCACAGCTTGCGAGCGAATATCGACAAACGCCCAAAAATACGTGCTGTCTTCCTGACCGGAGGAAACCGCGAGGATTCGCATCGACGGATATCGGCCTAACAGGAAGCCACAAATCCCAGGACGCTGCTCAGGATCCTCCAGCCCAATGATGAGAAAGTCTGGCCGGGTCCTCTCGACGAGTTCTGTGATCTCGCTATCGTTTTCTGCCTCGCCAACCGTCTCGATGTCCGGCTGATCGGCAATAGTTGCCAGCACCAGCTCCCGCATGAGACGCGGCCGATTTGCCACAACTACTCTGATTTTCTGCACGGTCCGCTCCCTTGGAGCTTATTGTCCTGTAACATCTTACAACCAAGCAAGTTTAAAGAAGGACCTGTAGTTTGTTGGGGTTCGATGGTTAACGTCCTGCTCATGGTGTACTAAGATCAACTAACATACAGTACATGATTGGTACTATTTAGGTACCGTGACAGAGCCTTTTATCCTGTGATTGTCCGGCATCCCGTGAGCCCGTCTACCACCTAAACATATCGCATCGAGAGCATCCGCTTAGAACCCATCTTGCGCGTCGAAGTTGCTAGGTTCCGAGGCCGATATTTCCCTGTACTAATCCGGCAAGCTGGCTCGCAGCGCGGAATTTCCGTGAAGGCAGCACAGGGTGGGGCGGGTTTGCTACCTCGAATTCGCGGAGGATCGGATCGCCGGTCGAAGGGCAGTCCTTGGGCACTACTGCGGGTAAATTGGGCTCGAAGGCGAGGGCTGATCGTAATCTCGGCCGTACTTATTCTTGTGTGCCAGAACCGGCTCGGGATTGGCCTTCAGCCGGAGCAATCCCAGCGCGGGCGCATCGGGGCTAATCGTGACTTCTCGGGTCGCGGACTGCAGGGTATCCGGGAGAGCATGCTCGTTCCATGCGTGCAGCAAATACCGACCGTAAGGAACATCCGCAATGCTGATCTCTCCGTTAGCATCCGAGATTGCGTACCACTTGGTGGATAAGGCGATCACGACTGCACTCATCTCGGGATGAATATTACAGAAGATGTAGCTGATTCCAGGTTGATCGAAATGCACCAGGCGCTCGCTGCCCGCTTCGTACAGCCCGAGATCGAATCGCTTTCCCTCAAATAGCGAAAAAACATTGTGAAAGAACGGGTCGTGATTGGGAAAAACCACCGCCGAGCCAACTGGGATTACAAGCAAGTGGGGAGAGAAGCTCTTGTTCTTCTGCACGAGCTGGGGCGGAGGATTGAGGGGCTTCATCGCATCGGCGCTATTCGGCTTGTTGGCGCCCAAGGGCGTCAGCCAAACTACGCTGGGCGAGGCGCCTTGCGCTTTCTTCTGCTTACTCGATTCCACCAATTCGATTTTGCCCGTGACCGTAGCCGTCTGCGCCTGGGTGATCGAAGTACTGAAGAAGAGTGCGCAAGCAAGCGCGACCATGCCCAATCTGAGCTGGCAACGAGATCGGCATTGCTGTGCCGGGCTCAAAATAAAACTCCCATCGAAAGATTGACCTGTCCCGCCACGTACTTGTCGTTCGTGATATTGAAGGTCTGCCAACGCCGATATTCAGCCGAGAACAGCAGGTCGGATCGCGGACGGTAAATCACGTTTCCAAATTCTGACTGATTTCGCGCCAGTGTCGGATCAAAGTAGGCCTGACTGTACGGATAGAGTCGCAGGTCCGAGGCGAACGGACTATCCTCGCCAAAAGCCGCATTGAATTCGAGCTTGGGCGTGGCGCGCGCCTTGAACTGCGCCCAGCCTCCTGCGGTATTCAATCCGACGACTAGGCTGGAAGCATACGACGGCTGATCGCTGAACAACACGCTCCGTCCGACACCGCCGCCGAGCCCGCCGATCGCAGATCCACGGTAGAACTCGCCGCTCAAAGAGAATCGTGATCCAAGTCCAAGATTCCAGTCCGTCATGCCAGCCCACCCGTCCACGACGCGACCATAACCGTAATCCTGCCGGTTGAAATAGCCGGCGGCCCCTATCGTGAACATCTGCCCGAAGAGCAGATGCGAATAAGCGGTTCGACCCGCGTAGGCCGGCTGCCGCCCCGCTTCCCCGGCTTGCACGCTTCGATACGACTGGCTGGCGGGTGGCTCGGCGGTCAAACCGTCCAGAATGCCGCCCTGAAATACAAGCTTCGAGTTTTCTCCAATCTCCATCCTTCGCTCCACGCGAAGTTGGGGAGTCCAGTTCCACAAGTTGCCGGAATAGGATAGCGCTGGTGTGGCCAGTGACGCGAAGGAGGTGGGGGACTGCGGCGCAAAGAACAAGCCATCCTGGCCACCGACGATCGACGTCCGCTCCCAATCGATGTGAATCGTTCCCGTGCGTAAACGGAAGACTCCTGTGCTCACTCCATTCAGCGTTTGCGGGAAGCCGCCTCCAAAGTCCATCTGCAAATCGGCACGTGTCCTCGCCTCCCCCAGCCGCGGGCCGAACACTTCCAGGCCAATCTGCGATTGGCGCACCGTGCCCCCGAAGCTGCCGCCCGAGAATCCTGCCGGGTTTTGCAGCGCCAGCGAGGGATAATCCGCGTTGTCCACACTTCCCTGGTTGCTGAACAGGTTCAACAGCACGATTCCGGAGAGCCGCACGCGGTATTTGGAAGCGCTCTCAACCTTCGTTTGATATTGATCATCGACCTTCCCGGTCAGCAGCCCATACTCTTCTTCCAGATGCGAAAGACGATTCGTAACCGCCTCGTTGCTGAACTGGCCGAAGGCCGAATCCGTTGCTGCCCCAGGATTCGCGGCGGGACTGGGCACGGGCTGCCGGGCAGGGTCGCGCAGAGCTTCCCGCGTGGCAGCCAGTTCAGTTCGCAGTTCCTGCGTTTCCGCGCGATACTGCGCAGCCTCGGCGCGAATCTCCACCACCGCCGATTGCAGTTCATGGATCTGGGTTTGCAAATCCCGCAATGACTCCTGCAGCTTTTCGCTTTCTGCGGAATTCGCCTGCGCTCCGGCGCTGCCGCTCATCGCACTCACCAGCGCGAGCGCATGTATGCAAAGCAATGGAATTCGGAAAGCGTGCGTCCTGGCCATAGGCCCTCCAACTCTCCCAAATCATTGAAGACTGCAGGATGTGTCGCGGACGTTGTCGTCCGCAATCAATAAGTGGGGTGCGCACCTTCTCGTGTGCGACCTAGGATTAAGCGTGTGCCCGGATCGCCAAAGTCCGGTCAGGAGACAAGTGGAGCGGGAGCGTTACCTTAAACACGGTGCCCTCCGGAGAACTCCTCACAACTTCCACCCTACCCCCGTGATCCTCGACTACCTTCTGCACCACCGTGAGCCCCATCCCGGTTCCATTCTCTTTGCCGAAGCTGATGAACGGTTCAAAAAGCTGATCCCGCACTGCGTCCGCAATGCCAGGGCCGTTGTCTTCGACGCGAAGCTCAAGCTCGTCCTCGTTCCGCCGGATTTCCACGCGGATGCGCCCTTTTTCATGAGGAATTGCCTCGCAAGCGTTCAGCAGCAGGTTCTGCAGCGCGCGCTCCAGCTTTTTCGAATCGAACCACGCCTCGGTCGAGCCGTGGCAGACCACATCAATCGGTACATCGTGATATTCCGGATGGGTGCGCACGGTCTGGATCGCTCGCTCCACCATATCTTTCGCCGAGCCCAGGGTAGGACGCAGCGATTCGCGCGTACGCGAAAACTCAAGGAGCGATTCGATCAACTCGGTCATCTGATTAACCGCAACTCGCACTTCGGAATAAAGCTCTTCGCGCTGGGCATTGCTGAGATTCGCTTCGCACAAAAATTCCGCGTTCGCCACAATGGCCGCCAGGGAGTGCCGCAGATCGTGCGAGATCGAACTCGCCATACGGCCGATGGTGGCCAGCCGTTCGGCCTCCAGCAGATCGCGCTGCGTGGCGCGCACATTGTCGCGCATCCGGCCAAATGCCACTGCGACCTCTGCCACCTCATCGCCGCCGCGCGTGTCGAGCGGGTAATCGTAATCGCCTTGCCCCAGGGCCCGAACGCCCGCAACCAAGCTGCTGAGCGGACGAGTGAACGTATGCGAAATCAGAAAGACGAGCAGGCTGCCCGCCAGCACCGCCGTCAAGCCCAATCCCACAAGCACCTGATTCAAGCGGCTCAGGAACGAGGTAGCCTCGTCGAAGGACTTGAGGACGCTCAAGCGGACCGAGGGATTGGCGCCGGGATCCAGTTCCATCGACTGCGCGAGAAACCGTTCTTCGCCGAGTTGAAGCTGTTCCGGATTCAATGGCGCTCCGCCCCGCACAGCGACTTGGCGGACCAATTCAATTTCTTGCGAGGGCGACAGTGTGCTGCGTACGATCGCATCGCCACATTGAAACGCCACCTGGCTGGCCGCAACCCGGCTGACAACGCGCGTCACCCGGTCGTCGATTTCGTATCCTAGTACGACATATCCCAACAACCCGTGGTCATCGGCGCGCCCGAAATAAATTGGTTGCAGAAAAACCTGGTAGAGATGGCCTCCGCCATACCACCAGTGATTCGGTTGCTCCGCTCGCAGCGTAGCCTCGAGCGCTTCTTGCGCAACGTGATTCGTAAACTCGGCCGGCACGCCATGCAGCGCCATGGCCTTGCCGGAGGCATCGGCCAGCAGGAATAGATCGCTGCCTGAAAGCTGCCAGACCCCGCGCGATGCATCCTGGATGGTGGGCACGTCGCGCGTAGTCATCAGAGCGCGCACATCGGGAAGGTCGGCCACCAACTCAGCGGCGTGCGTCAGTGTCTCTTCGCGCTGCCGTTGAAAATCCCGGAACGTCACAACCGAGTTGCGCAGGTCGCGCTCGATCTCGCGCCGAATCTGCTCGCGCACCGTCAGGCGCACCACCAGTAGCGTGGTGAAGGTCAGGCTTGCCGACACCAGCAGCATTGACAACAGGAATTTTGTCTGGAGCCGGAGGCCCGTCATGGTTATTCTGCGACTTCTCCGCGACGCCCCACATCGCGCGGATTCGCGATCTTTCCTTAGCTTAGGTCGAATCGATCGCCAACATTTACGGCACGAATTTATATCCGGAGCTGTGGACCGTTCGAAAATGAACCGGGTTTGAAGGATCCTTTTCCAGCTTTTGCCGCAGCTTCAAAATATGATTATCCACCGTTCGCGTCGATGGATAATTCTGGTAACCCCATACCGTGTTCAGCAATTCCTCCCGCGAAATCACGCGCTCCGGATTCTGGAGCATGAACTTCAAGATCTTGAATTCCTGCGCAGTCAGTTGAACGACCCGGCCGTTACGCGTCAGTTCCATTTTCAGGAAGTCCACTCGCACGTCGCCGAACGCTGCCACGTCGCCGCTCGGCATCCGACTGGAACGCCGCATCGCCGACCGCACGCGCGCCAACAGTTCGCGCGGGCTGAACGGCTTGGTGACGTAGTCATCGGCCCCCATCTCCAGCAGCAGCACCTTATCCATCACGTCAGATTTCGCGCTCAGCACAATGACCGGCAGAGCCGGAGCGAGTTGCTTGATTTCGCGGCACACATCCTGCCCCGGCATCCCGGGCAAACGAAGATCCAGCACCAATGCGGCTGGTCTCGACGCACGAAATAATTCCATGCCTGCCGTGCCGCTCGATGCAATATCTACCGCGAAGCCTTCGGCTTCGAACAAACGCTTCAACGCCTTCTGCACAGCGTGATCATCTTCGATCACCAAAATGTGCTCCAGCGCGCTTGGACGACTTTCGCTTGTTATCATTCCCGGACTCGTCGCCACCGCTGTTCCTCCTATTTTTTAAGCTCAATCCCTACACGCTAAATCAACAGACGCGCCGGGCGGAGGATTGTGACAACAAATTCACCAGCCGGTGACAAATTCTTGACATTCTGTGCCTCGGAACCCGGCCCGGCAAGCGTTTTCGGGCCTGGAAGTGCTACGCCAGGCGCGGGCAAATCGATGTAAGCCTTCGCACTTCTTGGCGTACAATTCCTCCCACTTCCATGCGCCTGAGAAAGTGTCTCGCTCATCTTCTTTTCTTAGGGTTTTTGCCGTCCTTACTGCCTCTTTCGCCGCTGCATGCCCAGGAGCACAACCCTTTCGCCAACGATCCAAACGCGGCCAAAGCCGGCGAGTACGAATTCCGCATCAACTGCGCGTTTTGCCACGGGCTCGGCGCCAAGGGCGGCGGCCGCGGGCCCGACCTGAGCAAGCCTACCAAGCACAACGGGAGCACCGACGCGGATCTCTTCCGCACCATCTCGAATGGTGTCCCCGGCACAGTCATGCCGGCAAACGGGACGAACGGGCAGGGCGTCGGCATGACCGACGAGGAAATCTGGCAGATCATCGCCTATATTCGCAGCATCGAGATCAAAGCTCCGGCGCGTCCCGCAGGCGATGGGGCCCGGGGACGCCAGCTTTTCGAAGTTGACGCCAACTGTTCCTCGTGCCACATGGTGAATGGCAAGGGTGGGCGGCTCGGTCCCGATCTCAGCGACGTCGCGACCACCCGCACCGCAGCGGCTCTGGTCGAATCCGTGCGCAGTCCTAACCAGCGCCTTGCCTGGGGACTCACTGAATCGACCAAGGAATTTGCCCAGGAATATCGCGCTGCGACCCTGGTCACTGCCGACGGCAAGAAAGTTCGGGGTGTCACTCTCAACGAAGATCAATTCAGCATTCAGGTGATGGACTTCGGAGGCCAAGTCCACGCCTACGACAAGAGCGAGCTCCGCTCGCTGACCGTGACCCGCGAATCCCTGATGCCCGTGTACGACGAGAAGGCTCTTTCCGAGCGCGATCTCAACGATATCCTGGCGTATCTGCTAAGCCTCGAACCGAAATAGGCAACTGCAACTTGCATCTATGAAAATGCCCATGACACCCAAGCCAATGCTGTCGAGATACGGCTCCATTCTCATCGCGATTGTTTTTCTGGCGCTTGCTCTGCCGACTCGTGCGCAAGTGACCTTCGAGCGCCTCCTCGACTCGGCGAAGGAGCCCCAGAACTGGCTGATGTATTCCGGCGATTACTCTGGCCGCCGCTTCAGCACTCTCGACCAGGTCCACAGCGGCAACGTGCATTCGCTGGTCGCGAAGTGGGTGTACCAAACGGCCGCCACCGGCAAGCTCGAGACCACGCCGCTGGTCATCGATGGCATCCTCTACGCGACTGGCCAGGACGATCGGGTCTTCGCTCTTGACGCTCGCACTGGCCGCCCGATCTGGCTCTTTCAGCATCCCGTGCCCGCCGATATTCGGCCCTGCTGCGGACACGTCAACCGTGGGGTCGCGGCTCTCGGCAGCAAAGTGTTCGTGGCCACGCTTGATGCGCACGTCATCGCCCTCGACAGCAAGACCGGTAACGTCGTGTGGGATATCGTTTCGGCCGACTATCGCCTCGGCTATAGCTACACGCTTGCTCCGCTGGCGGTGAAAAATCTGGTGATCGTCGGCGTCTCCGGGGGCGAGTACGGCATTCGCGGATTTATCGACGCTTATGACGCTGAGACTGGCCAGCGCAAATGGCGCTTCAATACCGTTCCTGGCCCCGGCGAACCTGGACACGACTCATGGGAAGCAGACTCTTGGAAGATTGGAGGTGCCCCAGCGTGGATGACCGGCAGCTACGATCCCGTGACCAATCAGCTGTTCTGGCCGACGGGCAATCCTTCTCCATCGAATCGTGGGGAGGGCCGCGCGGGAGATAATCTTTATTCCAACACATTGCTTGCACTGAATCCTGAGACCGGAAAACTGAATTGGTCTTTTCAATTCACCAAGCACGACGAGCATGATTGGGACGCGACCCAGGTGCCTGTCCTTTTCGACGCCCAAGGCAAGCATTACCTCGCCCAAGCTAACCGCAATGGCTTCTTCTATCTGCTCGATCGCAGTACCGGCAAACTGCTTCATGCGGAGGCTTACGCGCACACCACCTGGACCGACAGCAAAGATGCGGAAGGCCGCCCGGCTCCGAATGCGCAAAGTTCACCGACCCTCGAAGGCCGCACCGTCTGTCCCGGGGCGCTTGGCGCGACCAATTGGATGTCGCCGAGCTTCGATCCATCCACCGCTCTCTTCTATGTAACCGCTCGCGAGCAGTGCGACATCTTCAGCACCGCTCCGCAACCTTATGAAGCCGGCCACGCCTACTACGGCAGCGCATACTTTCCTTCCGACAAAGCCGAGCCCTATTGGGGAGCGTTGCGTGCGCTTGATCCGCAAACCGGAAGAGTGAAATGGGAATTCAAGCACCTCTCGCCGACATGGTCAGGAGTTTTGTCGACGGCAGGCGGATTGGTGTTCACGGGCGATGCGGAGGGCAACTTCATCGCACTTGATGCCACGAGCGGCAAGCCGCTGTGGCATTTCCAAATGGGCGCCGCTGTTTACGCATCGCCGATGACCTACGCCATCGATGGCAAACAGCAGATCGCGATCGCCGCAGGGAGCGCCCTCTACGCGTTCGGCTTACCCTGATTTCTTTAGGGCCGTTCAAGCAGTAACCGTCTCTTTTGTTACTGTCCCTTCGCGATTAACCAAATCCTCCAGAAGCCGCGCCCAGCATGCACTTCCGGCTCTTGACCCGATCGCAGAACGGACATAAAGTTCGCTTCAACCTTCGTTCCCACTTCAGTGGAATGTTTGAGTCGCTCATGGAGCCCCGCCACGCTCCTGTTCTCTCGTTTGCTCCTGGGCGCGGCACCCCATCCCCAATTGGGCCGTAGCTCGAACAAATCGTGTCCTTCTTGACCCTGTCTTAACGCGTTCGCGGGCGGCCAGGCTTTCGCCGACGTGTGCCTGCTCGCGCGTGGAGGAGTTACTTATGCAAGAACATACGAAAAAACTCGGAAAAAATTCTGCCTGCTTCAGGGCGACGGCGGATGTCTTCGCCGCTGCCATTTGCTTCGGAGCCCTCGCCTTCTGCCCGGCATCGATGCACGCTCAACAGGATCCTGGTCCGCGCCCCGGCCCTGCCGCCGCCGGTAATTTCTTTCCAACCCTCAGTTCCATCGAACAGAGTTTCTTCAGCCAGGCCGCACAGCGCTTTATGGAAGTCGATTCCGTCAGCGGCACAATCGCCGGCGAACCCGGCTCTGGACTCGGCCCCGGCTTCAACGGTAACAGTTGTGCGCAATGTCATGCGCAGCCTTCCATTGGTGGTAGCAGCCCGGGCCTCAACAGCCCGCAGAATCCCATACCCAATCCGCAGGTCGCACTCGCGAATCTTGACGGAGCGGCCAATACCGTTCCCTCGTTCATCACCGCGAGTGGCCCGGTACGCGAGGCGCGCTTTATCATCGTGCCCGGACAGCCTGGTGTCGCCGATGGCGGCGTCCACGACCTGTACACCATCCGAGGACGCTCCGACGGGGGCAGCTGCAATCTCGCCCAACCCCCCTTCGCGCAACAGCTCGCGGCTCACAACGTGATCTTCCGCATCCCGACGCCCACTTATGGACTCGGCCTTGTCGAAGCCACTACCGATGCGACACTACAAGCCAACCTCGCTGCGAACCAGGGGACCAAGGCACGACTCGGGATTTCGGGCAGCTTCAACACGAGCGGCAACGATGGAACCATCACCCGCTTTGGATGGAAGGCGCAGAACAAATCTCTGCTCATGTTTGCGGGCGAAGCGTACAACGTTGAGCAGGGCGTGGCCAACGAAGTCTTTCCCAACGAACGCACGGCCATCGCCGGCTGCGTTTTCAACGGTGCGCCTGAAGACTCGACAAACTTCCTAAGCGCTTCCGGCAGTTCGAGCGGAAGCGCCGCCGAGATGAGCTCGGATGTGGTCAATTTCGCCGGCTTCATGCGGTTGAGCGCTCCGCCAACTCCGGCGCCGCCCACCGCCTCGACGCAGAACGGAGCAACGGCCTTCAACAGCATCGGTTGCGCGCTTTGTCATTCACCCTCGCTCACCTCCGGAGGCTCCAAATACACCGGCATGTCGAGCGTCACCTATAACCCGTATTCCGACTTCGCGCTTCACCATATGGGTTCGGTCTTGTCCGACGGTATTCGCCAGGGCAATGCCGGCCCCGATCAATTCCGCACTGCGCCGCTCTGGGGTGTCGGCCAGCGATTGTTCTTCTTGCACGACGGACGCGCTTCCGACTTGCTGCAGGCGATCGAAGACCACGCCGACTGCGGCGCCAGAAGCAGCCATCAGAATCACGAATTCGGGGACTTCCAGAATGCAAGTTCCGGAGGCTGCAAATCTGAAGCGAATACGGTGATTCACAACTTCAATGCCTTGCCCGCATCCACGCAGCAAGACATCCTGAACTTCCTGCGTTCGCTATAGGGATGGCTGGGGTACTCGTGCGAGCGAGGTAGTGACACGATGTCGCGGGGGGATGAGTTTGGAATCGGACAAGCCCGTCTCTACCCAACTGGAAAAAGCCGGAGGCTGGCGGCGCTGCCATCCACCTCCGGCTCTGTGAATTCTTCTCCCCGGGCACCCTCGTTTTTCTGAATCAAAAATTAAGGCAGGGCGAGGTATTGCGACAACTTCTGTTCCGGATTGCCTAGCGCCTTCGCCAGGCTTAGCTTTGCGAGATTGTGCGCCAGCAGGCTGGTAATGTAATCGAGTTCAGCGGTCGCGGCCGTCTCTTGTGCCTGCGTGACTTCTACCGCGTCGGCGATGCCCGCTTCCAACCGCTGCCGTGTCAAATCCAGATTTTCTTTTGCGACCTGGCGATTGCTCTCGGCGACCTGCAGTTGGCTTGTCGCGGCATCCAGATCGAGAAACGCGTTCTTCACATCGCTTTCCACGCGCCCGCGCACTTCGCTCAACTCGGCCTGCCGCTGAATCAGCGACGCCGTCGCTTCTTCGATGTCGCCCTCGGTGCGTCCGCCTTGCCAGATTGGAAAACGAACGGTTCCGGTCACGCTAAAAGTGCCGTGCGATTGCGACGGGTTGGTACCGATCAATCCGTAATCACCGGCGACCGCCAAGGTCGGCAGCCGCTCCGATTTGGCAGCGCTGTGCGTACGCTGCGCAGACTTGTAAGCAGCTTCGGCGGATTTCACATCTGGGCGCGCGTCGAGCGCCTGATGCAGCGCGGAGTCATAGGACACTTCCGGGGCAGCCGCGAACGGAACGCCATCGGCCAACTCCAGCGGCGTGCTCGCGGGCAGACCGATGATGCGAAGCAAATTGATTTTCTGCTTGGCCAGATCGTTCTGGAGAGTGGTAAGGCGCTGTTGCTGAGTCTGATATTCGACGAAGTTGCGATTGACGTCGATTTGCGCGTTGAGTCCAACTTCGCGGCGTTGTTTGACCTGCTCCCACACAGCTTTCGCAGTTGCGACCTGCGCGGTTGCCGAGTTGACGCGTGCTTGGGCGGCGATCACCTGCAGATAAGCTCCCCCGACCGCCAGTACGACCAGATCGCGCGCGTCTTTTTGCGCCATGCGCGCAGCCTGCAGGTTTTCCTGCGCCGACCGGTAGTTGTTCATCGCCGCAAAATCGAGAACAGTCTGGTTCAGAGTCGCGCGCAAATCGAAATAGTTGTACGGACCGACGATTGCGGGGACGGAGGGGAAACGAAGGCCTTGCGCGGCGAGATCGGTCTGCTGGTCCACTTCGCGAAACGAGCCGTTCACATTGGGCAACAATGAGCTTCGAGCCACGCGCATTTGTCCATGCGCCTGCATGGCATTGTTGCCCAGTCCAATCGCACCAAGGTTGTAAGCGATGCCCCGCTCTACCGCTTCGCGCAACGAAAGCTCGCCTTCCAGCGGTTTTCCCGAGAGCACGCTTTGTCCATATGGTCCTTGAATCGACACCGTCGCGTTGAGCGTATTCACGCTCTGCGTCGTGCCCGGAACCGCGGATTGCTGCGGCGTAACCGAACCGGTTTGTCCTGTACGCCCCGAAGTCGGGATCGGGTTCGCATAGGTGATGCCGCCGGTAGGCGACGCGGGTGGCGCTTGCGCCAGAAGAACGGATGAAAGCATTGCGATCGGGAATGCGATGCCAATTTGCAGACGAACCTTCATAAAACAATCTCCCAACGAAAATCAACGAAACGGGCAGAGGTTCTGGAGGCCGCATGACGGAGAGAACCTCAAAGAGTTATGTGGTTATCCGAGCTGTTTGCGGAACCTCCCTACGCTCAGGCCGACGAGCACGACGGCAAATGCGATCAAGGCGAGGAAGTTCGGCCACAGGTCTACGAGGCCGCTTCCCTTGACCATTACGCCGCGTGTAATGACGCCAAAGTGGCGGATCGGGTTTACTACTGTGAAAGGCTGCAACCACTTCGGCATGGCCTCGATCGGCGACAGCGATCCCGAGAGGGTGGCGAGCGGTGGATTGACGAAGAAACTGAGAAGCTGTGATTGCTGCGCGGATTTGGTGAAAGTCGCAATGAACGTGCCGATCCCGATGCCGCACAGCACACAAAGCGCAGCACCCGCGAACACTAACAGGAAACTGCCGCGGAACGGTACCTCGAAGACGAAGCGGATGAGCGTCATCGCCAGCAGCACCATCCCAATGAGAAGCAGGAAAAGCGGCGTGATTTTGGCCAGAATGATCTCGGTCGTGCCGGCGGGTGTCATAAGCAGTTGTTCGACCGTGCCCCGCTCGCGTTCCTTGATCATGGCGGTGGAGGCAACGAGAGAACCATTCAGAATCAGCAGGGTTCCGAATGTACCTGTCACGATGAACCAGGTCGTGACCAGGCCCGGATTGAAGAGATAGGCGGGCATCAGGTTCACCATTCCCTTCAGCGATTGCTGTGCCGAGATCATGCGGAATTCGGGATGAATTCCATGCGCGCCGAGCAATTGGTTATAGTTCTGCAGAACGCCTTCCGCGTAACCCTGTCCGATGGCCGCGTTATTTGCGTTCACGGCGTTGAGCAGGAACTGGATGGTCGTGGTGCGGCCGCGATGCAGATCGCGGGCGAAGTCGTAAGGGATCACAATGCCCGCGTCGACCTTGCCGCGGCTGATGGCTTCTTCGAGCGTCTTGCCGTCGAAAAAATAGCCGCCAAACTTAAAGCTCTTGCTTTCGGTGAAGGTCGCAACCAATTCTCGGCTTTCCGGCGTCTTGCTCTCATCGAGAATGCCGAGCCGGAGATCAGAGACGGTGGAATCGAGCGCGAACCCAAAGAGCAGGATCTGGGCAATGGGCGGAACGATCAGCGAGATGGCGAGCCGGCGGTCGCGGCGAATCTGATTGAACTCCTTGCGGATCAGCGCGCGCAAGCGCTGCCAGAAACCCGGCATCTGGGAAGAATTCCCGTTCATGCGTTCACCTGCATGTAGCGCATCTTGCGCCAGGCAATGAGATAGAAGACGCCGCCAATGACGCCGATCATCAGGAGGTTGAACCACATGGCGGGCCAGCCTCCGCCTTGCAGCAAGGCGTCGCGCACGATCGCGATGTAGTAGCGCCCCCAAACAATGTTCGAAACCCAGCGCAGGCCGGCAGGGATGTTCTCGACCGGATAGATCAGGCCGGAAAGCAGGAAGACGAGCAGAAAGCCGCCGAGCGCAACAGCTTGGATGGCAGCCGCCTGGTTCGGGATGGCGGACCCGACCATGGTGCCGAAGGTGGCGACGCAGAATGCGTAGAGAATGCTCGCAACAATGAGCACCGTCGGATCGCCGGTCAGGCGCAAGCCGAACACGCTAAGCAGAACGATGAGCCCGAAGAGCCACTCCGCGAGCGCGATGACCATGAAAGCCAGAATCTTGCCCAGCAGAAACTCATGCGCGGAGATGCTCGACACGTACACCTGCAAAATGGTCTTCTGCTCGCCTTCTTTAGCCATAGCAAGCGAGGCCAGCAGCGGAGGGAACATCGAGATACCCAGAACAAAAATGCCGGGCGCGTAGAACTTCTTCGAATCGCGGCCTGGATTGAACCAAAGGCGAATCTCCGGCTGAACCATCCCCGTGGCGCGGAAACTTGTCTGGTCCTGCACGAAAGCGCGATTGATTTGGCCCGCGTAGCCGCTGACCAGTTTGGCGGTATTGGCATCGGTGGCATCGATGAGCAATTGCACGTTGGCCGCCTGCCCGCGGGCGAGATCGCGAGCAAAGTGCACGGGGATAATCAGGACGCCGCGGGCAACACCAGCCTGCAACGCTTCTTCCGGTTGGCGATCGACCGGCCAGGAGACCACGCGGAATGTGACCGAAGCCCGGAAGGCGTCGATGTAGTTGCGGGATGCGGTCGTGCTATCCAGATCCTGCACGATGAGTGGCAGATCGCTTACCGTCAGCGAAATCGAATTGCTCAACAGCAATAGCAAGCAAATCGGAAGCACCAGCGCGAGAGTGAGCGCAAGCCGGTCGCGACTGATCTGGATGAGTTCTTTGCGGGCCTGGGCGAAGATCCGTCGCATCCTAGTCCTCCTTCGCGACCTTTCCCTGCTCGCGCGCCTTCTCCACAACGGCGATGAACACGTCTTCGAGCGAGTAGGTTTCTTCGCGCACGTCCTCGACGCGGATGCCGCCTTGCGTGAGCACGCCGGTGACACGCCGCTCGCCTTCTTCGGCCGATTCATCGACAATGATGTGCAGCCGGTAGCCAAAAAGCGACACGCGCCAGCGGTCCATCGTTTCTTTCAGCAAGTCGGCCGCGCGCTGCGGTTGGTCGACGACGAACTCGAGCAGGTGCCCACCCTGCTGATGCTTTACGCCGCTGGGCGTGCCTTCGGCGACCAACTCGCCAGCCACCATGAACCCGAGCCGATTGCATTGCTCCGCTTCTTCGAGATAGTGCGTGGTGACGAGGATGGCGGTGCCAAGGTCGGCGAGTTTGTTGATCATGCGCCAGAAGGCGCGCCGGGCGAGCGGGTCGACGCCGGACGTCGGTTCGTCGAGGAAGAGCACACTCGGCTCGTGCAGGATGGCGGCTCCGAAGGCCACGCGCTGCTTCCAGCCCCCGGGCAGGCTGCCGGTGATCATCTTTTCTTTGCCTTCGAGACCCGAGAAAGCGAGCACCCACCTCTTCTTTTCGGCCAGCTCTTTGTCCGGAACGCCGTAGACTCCGCCAAAGAAATCGAGGTTCTCGTCGATGGTGAGATCGTCGTAGAGCGAAAACCTCTGCGACATATAACCGATCTTTTCGCGGACGATCTGGGACCGCAGGCTGCCGCTTTCGCCGGCGAGCGTCATCTCCCCATGAGTCGGCTCGAGCAGGCCGCAGAGCATCTTGATGGCAGTGGTCTTGCCTGCGCCGTTCGCGCCGAGCAAACCGTAGATCTCGCCATAGTTCACGCGAATGTTAATGCCTTTGACGGCGGTGAAATCGCCGAATCGTTTGGTGAGGTGGCTGGCATCGATGGCCCTCTGCCCGCGAAGATCCCGATGGGGGTGCAGGCCGGGAAAAGGGGGCGCCTGCATCTCCTGGCCCAGGGAGCGCAGCGTGGCGACGAACGTGTTTTCGAGTGTGGGATCGCCGACCCGGATACTTTGGAGTGGCATGCCTTGAAGTTGCCGTTCGATATCGCGGCGGCCCTGACTCACATCCCGCACCATGCAATCGAGGCGGTCGCCGAAGCGCTGGACATCGGCGATCTCGGAGTGCGCATCGATCTGGCTGGATAGTTTTTCTTCGGCTACGCCGAGATTATCCGTGCGTACCTCGAGGCGCTTCATACCGAGCCGCTGGCGGAGCTCGGCGGGAGTTCCGGTTTCGTGGATCTGGCCGAGATGCATGAGCGCGACGCGATGACAGCGCTCGGCCTCGTCGAGGTAGGGAGTCGCAACCACGATGGTGAGGCCTCCCGCTGCGAGGTGCGCGAGCGTATCCCAGAATTCGCGGCGCGACACGGGATCGACACCGGTGGTGGGCTCGTCGAGCAGTAAGACGCTTGGCTGGGCGACCAACGCACATGCCAGCGAAAGCTTCTGCTTCATGCCTCCGCTGAGCCGGCCTGCGAGGCGATCGGTGAAGCGATCCATATCGAACATACGCAGGTACTGCTGAGCACGCTGGGCAATTTGCTCGGGCGGAACATGGCGGAGATCGCCGACGTAACGGATGTTTTCCTCCACGCTGAGGTCGGGATACAGGCTGAAGGCCTGAGTGAGGTAGCCGACCAGATGTCGAGCATCGCGCGAGAAGCTGCCGTAGATCTCAGCGAGGCCGGAGGTAGCGGGCATCACCCCACCCAGAATCTGAAAGGTCGTGGTTTTGCCGGCGCCATCGGGCCCAATGAGACCGAAGATTTCGCCGCGCTGCACCTCGAACGAGACGCCACGCACCGCTTCGAGATCTCCATATTTCTTCCAAAGCTTCTCGATGCGAACGGCAGGCGCGTTCGCGGAGACCTGCGAGCGCGAAAGAGCTTCGGGTTGTGCCAGCACAGTGGGCATAGCGAGAGCCGTTACCGTCGCGTTTTCGGCCAGTGATCGCCCTCGACCAGAATTTCGCCGTCGGCGGGCATGCCGGGCTTCGCATATCCAAAGCCGGTTTTCAATTGAAGTTTCACTCCCACAACCTGCTTGACGCGGTCGTTGCGGAAATAAGTGTTTTCAGGAGTGAAAGTGGCCTGCGGATCAATGCGAGAGACAAATGCTTCCAGCGGTTTCTTAGGATCGGAGTCGAGATAAATACGCGCAGGCTGACCGAGCTTGACCTTTCCGATCTGGCCTTCAGGAATGAAGCCGCGGAGATAGACCTTGCTGAGGTCGAGCAGGGTCACGATGGAGGTTCCGGCGGCGATCACTTCCCCCGGCTCAGCGGTGCGGGTCACGATCGAGCCTTCGAACGGGGCCCGAATTGTAAGATCGGACCGGTTGGCCTCGGCTTCGGCGAGTTGAGCCTGGGCCTCGCGAAGCTGGAAGTTAGCGCTGGCGACCTCGGCTTTTTGTTGGAGGATCTGACGCTCGACCGCCGCGGTCGCGGCCTGGCGAATGGCGGGGTTGGCGAGTGTGGACTGGGCGAGCGCAAGCGCACCTTTCGCAGCCTCCACGCGGCGCCTGGCGGCGGCGACGGCGGCAACCTGGGCGTCGGCCTTTGAAACGGCTTCTTTGCCCTGGCGCTCAGAGACGGCTCCGGACTGCGCGAGGCGGCTATACGCATCGCGATCAAATTCGGCGAGCTGCAGATTGGACTCTTGCTGGGCCAAGTCGGATTGCGCGGCAGCCAGATCAGCTTCGGCCTGTCGAACGCGTGCCGAGGCGTCGTCTTTCGACTGCGAGGCCGTGAGCTGGTTCTGCAACAACTGCTGGTTCAGAACCGCGATCTGTGCCTCAGCGGAGGTCACGCGGGCTTGTGCCTGCTCGACGGAGGCTTGCGCCTGATGCTCGCGGGCGCGAATCTGCTCGTCGTCGAGTACTGCGATGACATCGCCCTGATTGACGTGATCGCCTTCGCGGTAGTGGACCTCGAGAATACGTCCCGTCGTTTTGCTGGCGACGGCGGAATCATCGCCTTCGACGCGGCCGCTGAGGGCGACAACGCTGTCTGGCACATCCGGACCGCGCAAAACGAAGCGCCAGACAAGGAAGAGTGCCAGTACAGCGCCACCAATCATCGCGATGCGGCGAATGCGCTGGCGTTTGGCTTGTGCTTCTCCATTTTCCACGTCAGGCGCCGCGGGCGGCGAAGAAACTGGCGCCGGTGCACTGGCACTCACCCCTTGCGGGGCCGCCGTTTCCGGGCTGAGGGTTTGCTGATCGGTCACTTCGATCTCCTTACGAAATGCTTGGCCGGTGCATTGGGCTGTCGCAGCGAACGCATGGCCGCCAAGGAAAAGCCGGTAATGTGGTCCGCGATTTTCGAAGTATTCCCAGCCGCAGCCCCGATCTCGGGCCACAGTTTCGAGATCACGGGCTTTGCGTGCACATGATGGATAACTTGGCCGATAACGCTGGCAGCCGAGAGCCGGGTCAACTCGTCTTCGGGCGGACGATTGAGAATCTTTCCCACGATGGAGCAGAGAATGCGCGAATTCGGCCGGATCATCTGCTCGACCACCACATCGAGGGCTTCGGTGGGTTGTACCAGTTCGTGGAGCATGACCCGGGCAAACCACGCCGGCCGGTCCGCGCCGCGCATGTTTTGAAACATGCCATGGATGTAGTGGCCGAGAGCCCCTTCGGGATCGCCGAAAGTACTCGCCTCGTCGAGGACAGTCCGTCCGGCGCAGGCGGCGGTCTTCAAGACCTCGGTATAGAGGCCGAGCTTGTCGCCGAAGTGGTAGTTAACGGCTGCGACGTTGGCTTGAGCGAGGGAGCAAATTTCCCGAACGGTGGCCTTCTCGAAGCCGGTCCTGGCGAAGACCTCGCCGGCAGCATCGATGATGCGGGCGCGGGTTTCGGCGTGCGCCTTATCGTGAGTGAGAGTGGCAGTCATAGATCTAAAACATATATTTAAAACACTTGTTTTATTTCGTCAAGAGACTTTTGGGCGGGGCCGGCTAAGGGGTTGCCAGGGAGATCCTTAAGATAGGCGCAGATCCGGGTCGATGGCGCTGGCGGCTTCGCCTTGATTCATTCCTTCTGAATTTTTCGTCGTGACAGGGTGAATTTTTAACCTATAATCGGCGCCCAGTCCGGCTAAGTATCGTACGCCGAGCCATGGACAATCCTTTTCCCACTGCCGCCCCCCGCATCGCGGTGTTGACGAGCGATGACGCTGTGATGGTCGTGATGCAGGAAAACCTTGCATCTGACTTCCACATCACGTTGTTCGATTCGCCCGAAGGTGTGCTGGCACTGCAGCGCGAGGTTTCGCTTGAGGCGGTAATCGTGGACTGCGACGCGAGCACGCCGGTCGAGCCGATGGTCGAGTTCGTCGCACAACTGAGGAAGCGCGACGAGGATCTGGTCGTGATTGCGCTGATGAACTCTCCTTCGAAGACGTTGCGGCGAAACTTCCTGGCGGCCGGAGTGAGCCGGTGCTTCCTGGTTCCGATTGATATCACGGAGCTGCAGAGCTTTTTGCGGACGGCATTGGAGGAACGGCTACGAGGCTTCGACACGCGGAAGATGCGCGAGGACGCGTTGGGGCGGTACGCGTTTGGGAACCTGATTGGCGGCAGTGAGAGTATGCGGCTCATCTACGAGGCGATCGGACGAGTCGCGAAGGGCAACACGACGGTGATGATCCGAGGGGAGAGCGGCACCGGGAAGGAACTGGTTGCGAACGCCATTGTGGCGAACAGTCCACGCGTCCACGGACCCTTCGTGAGCGTAAACTGCGCCGCCCTGCCCGAGGCTTTGATTGAGTCCGAGCTATTTGGGCATGAAAAGGGATCGTTCACCGGCGCCCACCAGGCGCATGCGGGACAGATTGAGTTGGCGGACCAAGGAACGCTCTTCCTGGACGAAATCGGCACGCTCAGCCTGGCGATGCAGAGCAAGCTATTGCGCGTGCTGGAGCAGAGGGCGGTCCAACGGATTGGGGGTAAGGCTCCTAAGAAGATCGATTTCCGCCTCATTACTGCGACCAACGAGGAGTTGGAAGACGCGGTGCGGGAAGGGCGCTTTCGCGAGGATCTGTATTACCGGATCAACGTGGTTCCGATTTTCCTGCCGGCGCTGCGCGAGCGGGAAGGAGATGTGGCGCTCCTGGTAAATCACTTCTTGCGGCTCTATTGCGAAGCGAACGGCACACCGCTGAAGAACGTTGATCCGGAGGCTCTAGCCGTGCTCGAGGAGTATTCTTGGCCGGGGAATGTCCGCGAACTCGAAAACCTGATGCAAAGAATGGCGCTAATGGTTCCTGGCCCGACGGTCCACGTAAAGCATCTGCCACAACAGATTCTGTTCACGACCTCGGCCAAGCAGGAGGCCCTGCTAATCCCGGAAGAGGGAATCTCTTTTGACGAGGAGATCTCTCGGATCGAAGTAGCATACCTGCAAGCGGCTCTGCGCCGGGTGTCGGGGAAGAAGTCGGCGGCCGCGGCTCTGTTGCGGATGGATGGCCAGAGGATGAAGTATCTTTGCCGCAAATACAAGCTGGGCGATTAAAAATTAACCCGCCAGCGGTTAATTTTTCGCCGATCCGGGCGGTGCGGAAGGCTCACTGAATTTACAAAAAGCCGCCACCCGCTTAGAAATCAACCACTTCGAATGGCTGACGCGGCTTCTATGAGTTTGGCGGTTGGCTTGCTTTATGTAAGGCCAGATCGCGTTTGCAGCACGATCGAAACTTCAAAAATCGCTGAACCGGAGAAGACCATGAGCGTAGAAAAAAAGTCACTGATCACCAATCTGAGCACGACGAAGAAGGCCATCATCGCCAGCAACCCGAAGACGGTCACGCCCGTGGTTTCGAACAAGCTGGCTGGGAAGAAGTTCCTGGGCAAGCGATTTGCCGGGAAGACGGTGCTGGCTGGAAAGTCAGTGATCGCCGGCAAGCGGGTTGCCGGGAAAGTAGCTGCGAAGAACGCTGGAAAGAGGTTCATCTAGCCGAAAGCTCGCTGTGATGAAGGCGCCAGGCATTGGGGGAAGTGCCTGGCGCCTTTTGTCTTTTCACCAGACCTTGCGCCGGAAGAAATCTCTGGCCACCTGCCACGACCAACCTGCCAGACTCTGACGCTCCGCCAATATCTTAGCGGTTCCAGTCGCGCCGTTGAGGAAGCTGCCTTCTGCATTCGATAGCTTGACCAGCAGCACGTAATGGCTCGACGGAGTCAAGCCCTTGTAGCCGGACTTCGGTTCCAAACCGGGCGGAATTTCGCCTGCCGCCGGTTCAATCTCATCCACCGATCCCGAGAATGAGCGGAACGAAGAATCAGGACGGAGTTTCACCGCCTCTCCGCGCCGTACATCGCGCATATCCGACTCAGCCACGTACAACCGGGCGCGCATGTTCGAAAGATCCGCAATCTCGATCGCTTCATAGCCCGGCTCAAGCCGGGATCCCAGGAGGTTTTCAGGAGTGGAACTGGTCACGGTTCCCGCAATCGGACTACGCAATTGAAGGCCGGCAAGTTCTCTTTCAACACTCCGGCTCTGCTGCTGCCGATGCTGAAGGTCGGTTAGTGCACTCCCTTGAGCCGTGTAATTCAAGTCTGCGTCACGCACCTTCGCATGCGCGAGCTGCAGTTCGCGCTGGATTTCCGAATAACGAGACTCCAGCTCCAAATTACGGAGCCGAACGAGCTCAGCACCTGCCTTGACTTTCTGTCCCTCCTGAACTTGAACTTCGCTGACGATGCCCGGGATTGTGCTGCGAACCACCGCTCGCTGGGCAGGCTCAAGAATGAAGCGAGCCTGGGCGGTCCTATGATGAATGGGCACGAAGAGAATCGCCAGCAACAACACCGAAAGGATCGCGACGCGAGTTGGGGCCAGCCATTGGCGCAGATGGTCGCGCTTTTCGAGGTACACGGAGTGCATAAACGCTCCAAATTTGAGAATTCTCGATTTGAAAATTAAGACAGCCACGATCACGGTCGGGAAGAAGGCCCACTCGGGGCTAAAGCGATGGAATACGTTGCCGACAAAGCGCGCGGCTGCGAACAGCAGCAGATAGCTGTAAGCTCCCGACAGCAAGGCGTAGATTACGAAAAATAGCCGACGACCGGGACGCACGTAGGGGAGTTCCACATCACGGCGAAAAATTCGCGACTGGACCCAGCCAGAGACGAAGGCGGTGGCGCGTTCCTTGATTTCGTCGATGCCTGTCGCCTCGCACAGAATGTAATAGCCATCGAGCTTGATCAGGGGGTTGAGGTTCATCACGACCACGGCAACCCCAGTGATCAGGATCAGCTTGTAGGCAAGATCGTGAGTGGCCGATCCAGCGGGCGTTCCCCACCAGACGAACGCCGCGAACGCACAGATCATGAGCTCGGTCCAGATGCCGGCGATCATCGTCACCACGCGCTGGAAGCGGTTGGCGTAGACCCAAGCCTCGGTGACGTCCACAAAAAAGGCGGGCGAGAGATAGATGAGGTGAAAGCCCATGTGGTGGACGCCGCCCTGATAGTGCTTGCAGCAAAGGGCGTGAGCCGATTCATGGAAGAAAGCCAGGATGAAGAACAGGATCCAGAACTCGATCAGATCGCTGATCGACTTGTCGGTGAAAGTGTAGTACTCGAGCGTGTCGCTACCAATGACCGACCAATTGCTGATGAAGATGTAGGCCATGAACGCGAAAAGCGCAAGCGTGATGATCGTGAACCACGGCGTAAAGACGAAGCGGAGGCGCTCGTGCCACCGGGTGATGGTTTCATCGGCATCCCACTGTGCTACCAGCACACGCGCCATGTCGCCGGCCCGAGATTTCTTAGCTTTCTTTCGCCGCTCGCGCAGCTTCTGCATCAATGCGATATTTTTTTCTTGGGCGGTGAGATACCAGAAGTCGATCTCATCCATCTCCTCGGCATACCGGCGGATATCATCGACTTCGATCTGAGCTCCACTCTGTTGCTGGTACAGATCGGCGATCTCCGAATAGGTTCGTTGCCCGTCGAAGAGGTGCACGAGCTGCCATTGGTCCCGGGTGAACCGAAAGATGTTGGTGGAGCCGGGCACGTGCGCCAGGACCATGGGAACACCTTCCTCGATGTGCTCGCGGCCGACCAGTCCGGGATCGATCTTGAAAATACGCGTTCGGCGGACCGTGGTGGTTACATCGGGGAGAATGTCGAGGGCTTCCGCGAGATTCATGGCTGGTCAGGAACGCGGATGGTCGTGCTCATGCCCGGCCGCAGGTTGGTATTCCGGTCGATAATCTCCGCCATCACTTCGATGGTGCCGCTGGAAGGATCGACGACCGGGCTAATTTCCATCACTCTTGCGTGGTAATTGGTGTCTCCGGTGTCGGTCGAATTGAGCTGGAGTAGGACACCGCGCCGCAAACGGCCGACAAACCGCTCAGGCAAAGTGAATCGGACCCGGAGAGGGGAGGTTTCGGTCACCCAGAACATGCGATCGCCTTTGGCGACCTCCTGGCCTCCACGGATATATCTGCGCGCGACAATTCCGGAGAAGGGTGCCCGAATTCGGGTTTTTTCCAGCTCCAGTTCCAGGGAGTGTTCGGTCTCCTGCGCATTAACGAGAAGTTCCTGCACGCGTTTCACGTCCCACTGGTCGGACTCGGCTTTGAAGCGCGCGTGGTCGTATTGCTCTTTCGTGATCAGCTGGGCATCCCACATTTTCTGGGCCCGCTCGAAGTCAGCCTGAAGAACTTTGGCTTCCGCTTCCCAGTTTTTCAGGTCGGCGGCGGTGCTGCGCGTGCGCGCGCGAGCCGCGTCGAGATCCGCCGCGATCTGGCGATCATCGAGGAGAGCCAGAACCTGCCCAGCTTTCACTGGAGTGCCGGAATCTGCCTTGACCTCGGTCACGATCCCATCGCGCTGGGCGGCGACGTCGACCTGGTGTTCGACGATCAGCGGCCCTGAGGCGACGAAGAACCCTTCCTTTTGTGGTACCGCAGGCGCCGTTGGGGGAGTGGGAGCTGTCGAGGAAGCGGCGGATGCGACCTCCGGCGGTTTCGCATCGGAACATGCGGTCAGCACGCAGGCGACGCCGAGCATCGTCAGAACCAAGCCAAACCGTGGAAGCGATCGTGTGCACATAAATCTCACCACCCGAACCAAGACCAAAGCTTGGAATAAAGCCACAGAGCGGGACGCCGAAAGAGAGCGTACCCGATCGGGCGCCAGCCGATGGAAATCTTTCCTCGACCCTGCATTCCCGGGCGAAGACTGGCATCCGGATTGTTAACGTTCACGCGGGCCTGGAAGACACGGTCCTCCCCTTGCATCTGGCTTTGCGGGCTGACGATGGAGACGGTACCGCGAAACGTGCGCGTGGGGAAAGATTCGACTTTGAGAGCGGCAGAATTACCGGCTTTAAGGAGTGAAATGTCGGATTCATCAATGGCTACGTCGACTCGGGCCTGGGAAGTGTCGGCAACTTCGGCGAAGGTCTGACCCGCCGAGAAATGATGGCCGGCGAGATCTTCGATGTGGGGGGTTGTGATCCGGCCGGAGAGAAGTGACCGCAGATGGGTTTTGGCGAGGCGCTCTTCCGCGCGCTTCAACTCCGAGGCCCAGTAATCGGTCTGGATGCGCTGCACCCCAGCCTGGGCACCATCATTTGCCGCCAGTGCGCGATTCATTTCCATGGCCGCGCTAGCGTATTTCGCTTTCGCGCCGGCTAGCGCTGACTGATAGTCCCAATCTTCGAGGTCGGCCAAAACTTGTCCCTGCGCGACTTGTTCGCCCTCCCGAACATAAACCTTACGAATCACTCCCTCGATTTCCGGTTGAATCTGGACAGCACGCGCCGCGGCGACGACAGCTGGCCCGTCGACACGCATGGGGACCGGGACTGCAATCAAGAAGAGAACAAGCGCCGCAATGCCGGCAACAAGCAAGGCTCGGCGGCGTTTTTCGAGGGCGAGGAATTTTTGCTTTCGCTGCAGGATGGGCTCGAGCAGGCTGATGAAAGGAACTTCTTTGTACAGAGAGGCGTTGCGAACTGCAACCGTGGCCTGGCCCGCCACGACCTTGATCATTTCGAGATGAGCGTCATTCAGGAAATCGGGGTCAGTGCTCTCGAGGGTAAACACACCGAGACGGCCTTCATCGTCGGCAAGCGGAATCGCATAGAACGCACAGACTCCTGAATCTGCAAAATACTGCTGAAAGGTCGCCTTAAGATCCGCGGTAGGGGCTTCGATAACTTGGTCGCGCTGGGTCGCCATCAGGGGAGTCGTCAGCCCCGAGAGGTGGGCGATGGCCGCCTCAAGCGTGCGAACTTCGGGAGCGCCCGGATTGATCTGCTCCTCGCCTGAAATAGCCTTGAGGCGAAGCTTGCCTCGTTCCTCAAGTGCAATCGAGGCGCGTTCGTAGGGAATGACCGTGCTCGGCGTGTTAACCACGGACTGCAGAACGCGATCGAGATTCAGTGTCGATGTAATCTCGGCGCTGACCTGAACCAGGGCCTGCAGGATCGCCACTTTGCGCTCAGCCTGGAGAAGTCCTGCGTTGTTCAGTGCAATTGCTGCGGTTTCGGAAATCGAGACGAGCAGGAACAGGTCGTCTTCGTCGAATGGAGAAGCATCCATCTTATTGATGGCTTCGATCACGCCCACTTGCTTTTCGTGTGCTACCAGGGGGCATGCGATAACGGAGAACGCGCCTCCTTCGGCGAGGCCGCCATTGCGAACCCTAAGACGCTCATCGGTATCTTCTGCAATCAGCAAAGGCTCGCCCGTATCGGAGATCTCGGCGATGTAGCCTTCGCCGGAGCTTTGCGATGAACCGACGGTCAACGTGGGGTCCGTACCGGCGCGCTCCATGAGCAACAGTTCGTTCTGATCTTTCACAAACCAAAGATTTACTGCCTGCACGTCAAGGACATCCTGGACCTTGGAAACGACTAAGGGCTTAAGTTCGTCCATCTCCAGAGTTGAGCTGAAGACCTTTTCGAGGTCATAAAGCTGAGTCAGACGTGCAACGGATTCGAGCAAGGAGTTGCGTTCGTCCTCGTAGACGATCGAACTCGCAAGGCCAAGAGCAGCGTGTTCAGCGATTTCCAGGAGACCGTCCAGGTCATCGGCCGTGATCTCGGGGCCGAAAGAAGCGATTTCGAGTGCGCCGATCGGCGATTCGTCTACCAGCAGAGGGACGTAGGCAAGCGAGGTGACGGTGCGGCGAGCGTGAAGGTGAGCGTAGTCCTCGCGGACGAGTTGTTGGCCCGAGAAGATCAGCGGCCTCGGGTCATTCATCAGTTCGGCGAACGGTCCGGCGTCCGCCGGTACGACCGGATCTTCAAGCTGGATTTCACCGGCAGTGGCCTTCGCGACCCACGTCGAAGGCGGGCCCAGATCGAGCAGATAGACGACGGAGGCAGCATCGGCGAAAGCGTCCGTGGCGTTTTGCGCCAGCAGCATAGCCCGCGGGGCGAGTTCTCGCTCTCGCAGCAATGCACTGAGCAAACGGGCCGACACCTCTGCGTGTCCCGACCTCTGCATGCCGATTTCGATCGTTTCGAGCGTGCAATCAGGGGCGGTTGGGGAGATCGCCAGAGACTTGCAAATTACGAATAGCTCTCGTAACTTGAGCGGGCACTCTAACAAACGTAGTTTAGGCTGTCAATTGTGCCATCGAGCCGGCTTTGAGGCTATTGAAAGCGGCTTACGGCGAGGCCGGAGCAAGAATGGAAATCACGGTTCGCAGACTCTCCAACGTACAGATCATTCAGCTTCGGGGCGCGGTGCGTCTGGGCCAGCCCGTCGACACCTTCCGCAGGGCGATTGACGACGCCTTCGCCGCCGGCGATGTGCAACTTATTCTCAACTGCGGAGAGGTTTCTATCATCGATTCCAGCGGGATCGGGATTCTGGTAAAAGCGATGACCAACGCGAAGCAACGGGGGGGCGACGTGCGGCTCGTGAACCCGTCGAAATTCGTGCTCCAGACGCTGCGTTTGATTGGAGTGCTGAATCTCTTTGCGATCTTTGAAGACGAAGAACAAGCTCTCGCTTCCTATTCTTGAGTGTGTCACAGCCCACGAGCTTGGAACGCGTCCGCGTTTCCTTCCGCCAATAATTCCAGCCTGTTCAGACGGTCCCCCCAACTAAAAAGGGATGCTCGGTTTAGAGCACCCCCGGAACGCTCTTCTCTTCGTCCCTTAAAAGGCTTTTACTCCTAGAAATTCAGTTTCACCGCCAGTTGGATCTGGCGGGCGGAGGTGGTGCCGTCCGGCCGGTTAACGGTCGTGGTCGAGAGGCCAAAGTTGCCGGGGTTCTCGATGATGTTCCCGGGCTGACCAAATTGCGGCGTGTTGAAGAGGTTGAAGAACTCGGAACGAATTTGCATGCGGAACCGTTCGGTGATGCGGATGTTCTTCATCAACACCATATCCATGTCGGTATGGCTCGGCCCGTACCATTGATTGCGGCCCGAGTCACCCAAGTGACCAAGGAAGGTGTTGCTGAATCCTGCGAGATTGAGCCCGGTCTTCACACCGGCGGCCTGGATGCGCGGGCCGGGATTCAGCTGCGGGTCCCCGATCACGTCGGGCCACGAGAAGCTAGCTACGCCGGTGCGCCCGTTATCGAGTTCGGTGAAAACTGTGTATGGGTTACCGGTCTGCGCGCTGACGATACCGCTGATCTGAATGCCCTCGAGGGCACGGCCGACGAAGCCGGTATTCCAGATTTGCTGTCCTCTTCCAAACGGCAACTCATAGTTGAAGTTGGCCACGACGCGATGACGCACATCATTATCGGAATTGCCGCGGAACGTAATGTTGGGCGTGCGCGAATCCGGGGGATAGGTTCCGGTGCCGGATTCCGGCGTCAAAGGATCGTTGCCGTCATCGGTGGCGTGCGCCCAGGTATAGGCGACGGTGAATTGCAGACCGCGCGAGAAGGCCTTCGTCAAGCTTGCCTGCAGTGCGTTGTAGTGCCCGTCGGAATCCGTGCGCGTGATGTTGGAGACCGGGAAGTTAAACGCGGTCTGGAGAGCCGTCTCGCGTATGGACGGCGGAATTATGACCGGATTCGGGTTGCCAATGATGTTGAGGGTGGCACCTCCGTAAAGCACGCCCGCACTGATTACGCCTTGCGGGTCGCCCGCATCGCAACCGCCACTGGCGAACGAGCCGGCCGCGACGCAATCCGCGATCGCGCGCTGTACCAGCGCCGGATCCGGTGGGACCGCATCGAGGGTGCGAATGACGTGAGTCGCATGCGCACCCACGTAGTTGATCTCGAGAACGAGTTTCGAAACCAGCTCGCGCTGAATCCCGAAGTTCCAGTTCTGACTCTGCGGCGAACGGATGTTCGGATCGAGGAGGGTCACGATCTGATTCTGGCCGCTGACCACGGTGAGTCCTGGAGGCGTGGTGACGCCAAAGGGCGTGGTCTCCGGGGTCAAAGTGCCGGGCGCGAAGAAGTTGTTCACGAAAGCCTGAAGAGGCGGATTGGATCGCGCGAGGCCGAACAGGTTATCGAACAGGCGATCGTGAAAAATGCCATAGCCGCCTCGAATCGAGGTCTTCCCGTCTTTGAAGACATCCCACGCAAAGCCGAGTCTCGGCTCAATGTCTTTGTAGTCGTTGTTGAACATCTGCTGGCCGGTTCCCGGACCGACCACGGTAAACGTGTAAGACGTTCCGAAGGTATCCGGATCCCCGAACAGATTCGAGAAGTTCGCTCCCGTTTCGTACGGCACCCCGTTGAACTGGTACCGGACGCCGTAGTTCAAAGTGAAATAGGGTCGGATCTTCCAGCTATCCTGGATGAAGCCGTCATATTCATGCTGACGAAACTCCTTCTGATCGGTCGGCACACGAGTGGCTGACTTGTTAAAGAACTGCCCCTGAAACTGCGTGCTGACACCGCCGACCAGGAGCCAAGCCAGGTCCTGCGTCGCTAAATCGGGAGAGGCTTGTGCGAAGGCCAGCGCCTTACCTCCGGAATTCTGGAAATTGTTCACGGCGAGCGCATCGCGCGCATTGAAGTTGAAAGAACTGATGGAGCGAACATCGCGGAAATCGCCGCCAAACTTAAGCGTGTGGTTGCCCCGAACCTTGGTCAGAATATCGGTATAGCTCGTTGTCCCTGTGTTGCGGTTCTGCGTAGACGCATCGAATAACTGGTTGCAGCCCAACGCAAACCCGGGCGCTGTGCCGAGATTCCCTTCGGGCGGCGTGAAGTCACGGCCGTTTCCGACAGGATCGACGCCCGTAATCGGATCGAAGACGTCAGCGCAATTGCTGTTGAATGCCGCGTAGTTTTTGTTCCAGCCGAATTTAAAGTCATTCACGAGGCTTGTGCTGAGCGTCGAGACGAGTCCTGCGAACACGCCGTGCTGATAAGCAGGCGAGCCGACGACATCGATGCCGGGCGCGAGTTCGCCGTGGAAGGGATTGGAGTCCACCTCGCGGCTGAAAATGTAACGCAGGCTGATCTGATGTTTGTCGGTTAGTTTGTGATCGATCTTGGCTGTCCAGATATAGGCATTGAAACGGCTTGGGCTGGGGAAATTAAGCAGCCCTGTCACCCCGGGGATCACATCGCCGCCGTTGGGAACTGGAAACAAGGCCAGCACTTTGCTGATGGTTGGATCGAGGCCAAGGCCGGTCAGGTTGCCGGATGAGGTTGGGGTGCGAACGTCGACCTGGGTGCCATCGGGCGCGGTGAAGGCTCCACTCTTAAAGGCCGCCGTCGGAACGACGGTGGTCGCGGTCAGGGTAGTCCTGAACCGCTGGTATTCGTTATTTAGAAAGAAGAAAGTGCGGTTCTTGATGATGGGGCCGCCGACCGAATAGCCGAAGTCGTTCCGCACGTAGGGATCCTGGGGGTCGGGAGCGCGGTTGAAGAAGCCACGAGCGCCAAGGGCGTTGTAACGGCCGAACCAGTAGGCGTCGCCATGCAAGGTGTTCGTTCCGCTTTTGGTTACGACGTCGATGATGGCGCCGGTATTGCGGCCATATTGTGCATCGAAGTTGTTGGTGATAACCCGGAACTCCTCCGCCGAGTCAGGGTTGACGGTGATGACGCCGGGGCCGCCAGGGACCGAAGTATCGTTGTTGTCTACGCCATCGAGCAGGAAGTTGTTGTTGCGATCACGCGATCCATTGACCGAATACCCGTTGTTTCCGTTGTTCGGTTGGCTGGTACCCGGGGCGAGCAAAACCAGTTCGTACGGGTTTCGAGTCAGAAGCGGAAGATCGGTCATTGTCTTCGAATCGACCAGCGTGCTGAGTTGGCTTGACTCGGTTTCGATCGGCGCGACCGAGGCGCCGTTTACTTCCACCGTCTCCTGGACCGTTCCGACCGCGAATTTCGCATTCAAAACCAGTGTCTGGGCGACGCTGAGTTGGCTGTTTTGAATGTCTACCGTCTGGAAGCCTTGCTTCTCCACCTTGACGTTGTAATTGCCGGGTACGAGATTCGTAAGCGAATAGTAGCCGGATGCGTTGCTCTGCGCGGACCGGGCTGCGCCGGTCGACTGATTGGTCGCGGTGATCAGCGCACCGTCGACTACTGCGCCGGAAGGATCGGCGACCGTACCCGAGATTGATCCGGCCGTTTGCGCTCGACTGGCGCATGAGAGCGCCACAACAAACAACGCAACAAACCACTTGAAGGACTTCATTCCACACTCCCCGTGAGCCTGCATCAGGCTCGTTTGTATTGAGGAGTGCACGATGCTCGCCAACCGGCGAATGCTCGTCGGTTGCGGTGTGATGTGTTCCCTGCTCCACAGCACTGACTCGAATGCGATGTTTGTTGCTGTCTAGGCAGTCCAGCAAGTACTGAGCGGTTCAGGCGGGTAGAACGCAGTGTTCGGCGACCGATCTTGTTGACGGCAGATCCATAGATTGTCAGCCTGACTCGTGTGAGTGATTGTGAAGGGATGTCTCAGCGGGAGAACTAAACTCGGTGCAGCGTTGCCATGCAAGTGCAAAACACGGACTCGTATTTTGTCAGGTCAATACTGTGAATCCTGCGCTCGCAGAGCAGCGCTTATGGATAATTGATCACTGCGAGGATAGCGGGTTTAACCTTTATGGTTAAACTTCCGAAAGGCATATCGAGGCGCTGCGCGCATTATGAATTTCAGAAGCGAAGACATTCAACAATGGGAGTCTCGCGAAATTTGTTGATCTCCACAGTTAGCTTAACCCTTCAGGGCCGAGCGGATCCTGGGCGTGCCCGCGACCGTGTTCTTCAATGACGGATCGGTTGCGATCAGGTTGAGAACGATCCGGGTCATCTCTTCATCAATGTCGGGAGCCCGGCGGATCTCTATTGGATACCGAACCACCAATTCCAGGCCGGCATCGATCAAGTTAAGCCGCGCGTCGGGGCGCGGCATATCGATCTGAATGTCGACACGGCGCTCGATGGCCGCATGCTGACGCTCGATTTCCTCGCGGTACTTTGAGTAAACGGAATTCACGGCCGCGAGGAGCTTCTGTTCGGCTTCTTTGTGATTGCCGCTAGCGGAGACCATGGTGACGACCTCGTGCCACGTGTACTCTGTGCCGGGAATCTGCTTGAACAGCGGTGTTCCCGTCTGAAAGAGCACAGAATTCGAAAAAACCACGATCCGGCCCGTGGGATAAAAGTCGAGCCCGGTGCCGGCAAGCTCGATCAGGTAAAGACGTACAAGGCCGATGTCAGCGACGTCTCCGGTGATTCCAGCCACACTGATTCGATCGCCAACCCGAATCCCATATCGTCCAATAATGAAGAAGTAAGCCGCCACTGAGAGCAGGACCGCCTGCAAACCCACCGCGATTCCAGCGGTGATGAAGCCCGCGAACGTAGCCAGCGAACTGAACTGGCTCACGAAGCCTAGAGTCAGCACGACGGCAACGAGAAAACCAGAGATTACACGGCGCAGAACCAGGAATTGCCGACGCCGCCGCGGATCGCCGACATAGCGGAAAGTCACACGGCGCCAGACTTCCGACAAAATCAAAACCGCCGCCAGCGCCAAGGCGATCCCGAAAACGCGCACCAGCAGCGACCGCAAAATGTATTTAGACTCGCGGGAGATCGAATTTCGCCACTCATTGAAATTGTTCTTACTGTCATCGAGAACAATCAGCTCCTGACTGAGCGGGAGCATGGCAGCGGAGACTTGCTTGAATTGCCCGGTCAAGATCTGGAATGAGCTGCGCTCCATTTGCAGTTGCTGCGGATCCGTGACGGGGGACTGGTTGGCCAGCGACTCGCTCTGCTGAATGGTGCCCCGCAAAACATCGCGCAGAGGAGTACGGACCTGATTGGCGAGTTCACGCGTGTAGTCGGTCTGGTGGACGAGTGTATCGATCTGGTGGACCGCTCTGACGTGATCGTAGAGCAGCATCGCCTGACTGATCAGCCCGCCCCAGCTTTCAAGGCCTGGTCTGGTGGGCACAGCAGATCCGGTCGTCTTAGTCGAACTTTCGTTCGCCCCTAGCACCTCCGGGACGGCACGCGCGAGCTGATTGATTTCGCCTTCGAAGCCGCCGCCAACTTCGCCATTATTCTCGACGAACGCTGCCATTTTCTGCTCGGCATCGAGAAGGGCCTTCTGGAGCTCGAGTTCGCTTTGCAGTGCATCCCGCTGTGAAGTCAGGCTTGCTTTGCGCCTGGCTCCTGCGCTCGCGATCTGGGTGTTGAGCCCTTCAAGTTGCGATTGCAGTTGTTCGATCTTAGAAGAGGTCCTTGCTCTCACCTGCGCGAGGTTTTGTGATTTCGTCGCCTGCTGGCCGGAGCCTGAATCCTTGTCATCCTGCTGGGTTGCGATCAGCGCGGCTTCTGCTCTCGCCGACTGAAATGCCAGGCGTACAACCTGGGCTGCGAGATTCTGCGCGTTGCCCTGGTAGACAGCATCGCTGGGCAGACCAACCGACTGCGTGCCCGAGGTCGAGTTGCGATACCAACGGATCGTCTGATTCAGATGGCGAAGGGTCACAGCTCCATCCAGTTGCAAAGGCAGGATCGGTGCTCCCACCGGCTGCGCTGATGGCGCCTGTGTTGCGGCCGGTTGTGTTGCGTCCCGCTTCGGTTTCGCGATCCTTGCCCGAGTCTGCGCGGAACTCAGTCCCAGCAAAAGGAAGCAAACCGCGCAGATTTCCGCCACAAGCCAAGGGGTTGCATGCAAACTCCGCCTACAAGATCTTGGGGGCCACGGGTCGCCGACGGTGCGGTTCGGACCGCTCGTGGCCAATGCGCGAATCCTATTGGTTGCTGCCAGAATCGAATTGCCTATGCGAAGACGCTTCGTCAGCTTCATTTTGATCGTTCAGTCCGTATTGTTTTTGACGCATATTTTTCTCTATCAGACGTGGACTTTTTCCAGCACCGGGATTCCGGTGGCTTCTGTGTTCGCCACTAAAGTTTTCTTTGCCCTTTTATCGGTTAGTTTCGTAACGGCGTCGCTTCTGGCATTTCGCTACACCAACGCGTTGGTGCGAGCGTTCTACCGGATCGCCGCCGTGTGGCTTGGGTTGCTGAGCTTTTTAGTATTCGCGTCTGTCCTCGCATGGATCGGGTTCGCTCTCGCACACCTGGCGAATTGGACTTTCGACTTCCATCGCATGGTCGAGATTCTCTTTGCACTCGCATTCACGCTTGGTCTGTTTGCGGTGGTGAATGCCAGTTGGACACGAATTACGCGCGCAACGGTAACGTTAGCGAATTTGCCCGCCGCGTGGCGCGGACGCAAGGCGGCGCTCATCAGCGATATCCATCTGGGCCATGTGCGTAATGCGAGCTTTTTGCGCCGGATGGTTGCGACGATTCTGCGTGAAACTCCCGACGCGATTTTTATCGCGGGAGATCTTTATGACGGCACGGCGATCGATGCACATCGCGCTGCGCAGCCCCTCAGTGAGCTTAGCGCGCCGCACGGTGTCTATTTCGTTGCCGGAAATCATGACCAGTTTCGCGATGACGGACAATATCTACAAGCCGTGAGCGCGGCTGGAGTGCGGGTACTACACAACGAGAAGATTGAAGTCGACGGGCTTCAGATTGTCGGCGTCCCATACGGCGATGCGTCGAGAAACGGATCGCTGGCCTCGGTACTGCGCGAAGTGCAACTCGATCGGGACCGGGCCAGCATCCTGCTTGTTCATGCCCCAGACCATCCTGAGGTGGCGGAGGCGGCCGGTATTTCCCTGCAGCTCTCCGGGCACACGCACCTTGGACAATTCGTTCCCTGGAGCTGGATGGCTCGCCGGGTTTACCGCCAGTTCGTTTATGGTCTCAGCCGGATCGGAAAAATGCAGGTATTCACCTCGAGCGGGGCGGGAACCTGGGGACCACCTCTGCGGCTCGGTTCAAATCCCGAAATTGTCATGCTCGAATTTCAGTAAGTGGGTTGGCATGCTGCGGAACTCACTGATTTCGTTGCATAATGGGTAGGCAGTTCTCGCGATTCCCGCAACTTCCCCTCATAAGCCGGGTTTCCTGACACGTGACACCTTGCCCAGGGTCAAGCGTGCGTGTGGCTGGCAGAGATGCCCGGGAATTCTACGTCGAACCGGGTCATCACCGGAGAGGAAACATGCATACAAAACGTGTGGGCCGGGTCGCATCGAACCAATAGGACAAGCGGTCTCTGCCACTATCGTCACCTTCTGATGGAGGCGAGCCTCGGCTAACATGCTGACAAGTGATTCACCAACCCCACGCTATGAGTCCATGCGATATCGCTTGACGTGCCACGAAGTCCGCGCCGAAAAACACAGAAAGCTCGAAAGGTTTTGAATTGAAGTCACTAAAGCTCTTCACCGCGATCATCGTTCTCCTTGCCAGCGCTACACGTTTGCATGCGGCCGCGGCTTTGTTTCTTGAGGAGCCTTTTGGTGGTTTTGGGGAGATGAATCCGACGGGCCACGCCGCGGTTTACCTCTCGAACATCTGTGCCGACTCCCCGACAGTTCTACGCCATTGCCGCCCTGGCGAGAGCGGGGTTGTGATCAGCCGCTACCACCGGGTATCGGGCTACGATTGGATCGCGATTCCGCTGATCCCCTATCTCTACGCGGTCGAAAACCCGGATCAGGTGCCTGCGTCCGTAGATCCACAGTCAGTTGCTCAATTGCGTGACTCCTATCGGCGATCGCATCTTTCATCGCTGGTTCCGGACGGCCCGGAAGGCGCAACACCAGGCGGTGAGTGGATCCAGTTGATCGGATCTTCCTACGACCGAAAAATCTATGCATTCGAGATTGAAACCACCTGGAAGCAGGACGACGAACTGATCGATCTGCTCAACGACGATCCGAACCGCAGCCACTTCAATCTCTTCTTCCGTAACTGCGCCGATTTCTCCAAGCGTGTCCTGAACACTTACTACCCGAACGCAGTCCATCGCAGCCTGATCGCCGACGCCGGAATCACGACACCCAAGGAGATTGCGAAAACCTTCGTCGGCTACAGCAAGCATCACTCGGATCTGTGGTTCACGGAATACGAGATTCCCCAGGTCCCGGGCACGATGCGGCGCAGCCGGCCGGTACGGGGGGTCTGCGAGTCTTTGCTTCGCTCCAAGAAATACGCGGTTCCGCTGGTCGTACTGCACCCCTGGATTGGCGGCAGCGTCGCGGTTGCTTACATCACGCGAGGGCTCTTCAACCCAGAACGCCACGCGGTGAAGCTGGAAGACCCTACTGAGGTCGAGCGGAGGCTCGTGCAAGGCGACCCCGGCCAACGGCAGCTTCAGACGGAAGTCGAGCAAAGGGATGGCATCGCCTTTGCTCCCAATGCGCAAAAATCTTCATTCGCGGCGGTTCCAGTCGCTTTTAGTGGGCTTCCCTAGGCCACCGATCTGGCCACTTTCTTGCTAGCATAGAGAAGGCGCAGTTGGAAAGTTGCCATGCGTTTCTGGGTAGCAATCACCCTTCTCTGCACGTTGTTCATCTGCACGTCTCTGGCTTCGGCGCAAGTCGGACCATCTGATGCGAGAAAGCCAATCCCTGCTCACCCAGCCGCCGTTCCATCGGTGATTGTCATCGGCTTTGTTGGCGGCTTCGTCAAGCACGACGATGGGTCTCACCTCGAAGTCCAGTTAGCCGAGCGACTTCGCAAAAGCTATCCGTCTAACGCGTACGTGCGCACGTTTGAGAACCATCATCGGGGTCGTGCGCATCGCGAAATCCTCCGCATCCTCGACCGGGACCACGACCATCAGCTGACTCCGGGAGAACGGCAGCAGGCCCGAATCATCATTTACGGTCACAGTTGGGGAGGGTCAGAGACGATCGCGTTGGCGCGCGAACTCGAAAAAGAAAACATACCAGTGCTGCTCACCGTGCAGGTGGACAGTGTGAGCAAGCTCGGCCAAAAGGACAGCATAGTTCCTTCGAACGTCGCTGAAGCGATCAATTTCTATCAAGCGAATGGCTTCCTTCATGGGCGCTCCGAGATTCGTGCAGCCGATCCCGCCAGCACGCGTATTCTCGGCAATGTGCGAATGGATTACAAGGAACATCCGTCGGCATGCGACTTATGCCGCTGGTATGCCAATCCTTTCATGAAAACTCACCTGGAGATCGAGTGCGACCCGACCGTCTGGGGACAGATTGAGCATCTGATTCGCTCGCAGTTAGATCCTCTCGTTGAGGAATCCCACCTTTAGCAGAGCCGCAATTCTTTTGCAGGCGAATGATTCAAACGGAAATCATTGGTTGACGCCGCTCGCAAGAAATCCTCCGTCCACCGCAATCGTTTGGCCGGTGACATAAGCGGCGGCATCCGAAGCCAGATAGACGACGGCCCCTACCAACTCCTCCGTCTGGCCGAAGCGGCCCATCGGTGTGCGCAGCAGGAATTCCCTGCCGCGCGCAGAATCATCAAGCAACCCGGCGTTGAGCGCGGTGCGAAAAACTCCAGGCGCTATCGCATTCACCGTGACGCCATTCTTCGCCCACTCCAAAGCCAGAGAGCGCGTAAGCGAGACGACACCCGACTTGCTCGCGCAGTAGGCGGCCACTTCCATCAAGCCGACAAAGCTCGCCAGCGATGCGATGTTGACGATTCGCCCGTAATTGCGGGAGAGCATGTGGGCGCCAAAGATCTGGCAGGAACGCAGAGTTCCGGTCAGATTCGTATCCAGGATGTCGTCCCATTCAGCTTCGGATACGTTCACCGTGGGAGTCCGCTTGGTTTTGCCCGCGCAATTTACCAGGATGTCGACCTTTCCGAAACCTTCGAGCGTTTTCGCCAAAAGAACTTCCAATGATGCCCGGTCCTGCACGTCGGAGGGAATTCGCAAAGTGCGCCGGCCACAAGCTTCGATTGTGCGCGCGACTTCTTCAATGTTCTGCAAGCCGCGGGAAGTGGCGATCACATCCGCACCCGCGTCCGCCAGTCCCAGACTCAGGCTGCGCCCAATGCCAGTCGTACCACCAATTACCACAGCGATTTTGCCAGCGAGATTAAAAATGTTCTTGGTCATAGGCCCCTTGTGAGGAAGCAATTCCTTATCCTTCAGGTTCATCGATCAAACGGCTGCCGCTGCTCAAGTTTCTGCTGATTGGCCCACAGGCCCAAGCCTGGATTGCCGATGAAGAACACCTGTTCTCCCTTGCAATGGTTGTATCCCTGCCGCAAAAATTGCGGGTTATAGAGCGAAAGCAACGACTGCAAGTCGCCGTATGCATAACCTGCGCCTTCGATTTCTTCTTTCGTCAATCCTCCCGGGCACCAGCGGATAGTGAAGCGGCCTTCGGAGGATCCGTGAATCAAGTGTGCGGCAGCGCTCAGTTCAGCAGCGAGTTCCGGGTCTTTCCTCACGGCATCGAGGGTCGCAGGAGTTCCGCGATAACCGTGCTTGCGAATAAGCCGATCGATCGCGGGATCTTCGCCGAAACGATCCGCACCAGGGGCCAGAATGATCAACTCGGCTCCATCGGCGAGCGCCATGCGCGTGCGATATACAGCCTTGTTCCCGAGCCACGTACTGTGGAACTCGTGAGGGTCGAGATATACCACAGCCTTTTGAATCGGGTTACGCAAGACTTCGAAGTTTACCGCTAGGCTGAGCTCAGCCGCGCGCCGAAAGCATTCGATGTCATCCCCTATGAACAAGCCACGAACGGCGAGATGTTCATCGCCATTCCGCCCGACTACTGTCAACACGTAGACGATGGGAATGTCTTGCAAGAAGCGGTCGGATGCGTAGTTGAGCACGTTGCGGACAGGGTTTTCTGCGCGACCCATGATGCGCTCCATGCCATACACAGCGCCAAGGTAGTGGCTCCGGTTAATGGCATCTCGTCCGCCTGCTCCCACCAGTATGTTCTTGTTGTAATTCGCCATCCCCGTGACTTCATGCGGAACGACTTGACCGATGGACAGGACCAAGTCGTATCCGCCTTGGAAGATCATCCGGTTGGTTTGGGCTGGCCAGGGATAATTGAGGCGCCCCTCCGACTGCTGGTGGATGAACTCCGCGGGGACCTCGCCGAGAGTTTCGACATCCGTTCGCCATTTATGCACCCGGAAAAGCTCGAGGGGCAGGCTGCCGAACATGTGCGCGATCTGCTCTGCGTGCATCGGGACATGGGTGCCGAGCGCCGGCAGAATGGCTTGCAAACGGTCGCCAAAGTACTCCCAGGTATAGCGGGTCAAGTCGCCGGCGCGGGAGTGGATGCGGCTCTGGTCGGGAGGAACAGCCAGAACACGCTTGCGGCCTTGCAGCTTCGTCAAACTATTGAGATAAAGCTCGCGCAACTGATTCGGCGAGATCTCCTCGTTCGCATTGCCAAACGCGCAGTAGAGACTCATGTGCTCGCTATTTCCCCATCGGAATTCTCAGAGGCGATACACCTTCTTAGCCAATCCGTATGCAAGATCGTAGGCGATCTCAAACGCTTCATCCTCCCCCATCCGATGCTCAGCGACCAATTTCGCGAGGAATGCACAATCAACTCTGCGCGCGACTTCGTGACGTCCGGGTATAGACAAAAAGGCACGCGTGTCATCGTTGAAACCAGCCGTGTTGAAGAAGCCGGCGGTCTCGGTGACTTGTTCACGAAAGCGCATCATGCCCTCCGGACTATCGTGAAACCACCAGGGAGGGCCGAGCCATAAGCACGGATAATGTCCGGCCAGCGGCGCGAGTTCCCGGCTGTAGGTCGATTCATCCAGTGTGAATAGAATGATCCTGAGCCTGCGCTCATTCCCGACACAATCGAGCAGCGGACGGAGACCATCCACATAGTTGGTCGGCGTGGGGATGTCGGCTCCCACATCCCGCCCATAGCGTTTGTGCAGCCCCTGATTGTGATTGCGAGCGCTGCCTGGGTGGATCTGCATCACCAGGTCATCGTCGAGACTCATCTTCGCCATCTCGGTCAGCATTTGGGCGCGAAACAGTTCTCGATCCTCCGAGCTGCCTTTCCCGGACCTTACGCGATCAAAAAGACCGGCCGCATCTTTTTGCGAGAGGTTCGCAGTTCGTGCCGTGGGATGGCCGTGATCGGTGGAGGTGCAACCGCGCTCACGGAAGCGCGCCCGCTCGTCTCGCAGAGCACAGAGATAACCTGCCCAGGTCGTTGTGTCGTTCCCGCTCCGCTGGCCAAGCCTTCGAACATTTTCGCTGAAATCTTCGAAATCAGGATCAACGACGGGATCCGGACGGAAGGTTGGCAGGACTCTGGCTTTCCACCCGGAGTCGCGAATGGCGTCATGAGTTGCGAGGGAATCCAGTGGTGAATCCGTGGTTGCCAAGACCTCCAGATGAAAACGTTCATAAAGCGACCGCGGCAGAAATTCGGATGTCTCTAACTTTGCCGCGATGGTATCGAAGTAAATGTCGGCATTTTTCTCACTGAGGAGTTCCTCCATCCCAAAAAGCTCCTGGAACGCATAATCGAGCCACAAACGCGTTGGCGTTCCGCGGAATAGAAAGTAGTTTTGCGCGAAGCTTCGCCAGACGACTCGCGGATCTTTGCGATTGCATTCGCCAATTCCAAGGTCTTCGAGCAGAATTCCCTGGCTATAGAGCATTCGGAAGACGTAATGGTCCGCCTGAATGAAAAGCTCAGCCGGATCCGAAAAGGCCTTATTCTCTGAAAACCACCCTGCGTTCGTATGCCCGTGCACGCTGAGGATAGGAAGATGCCGAATACGTTCGAAAAGAGCGCGCGCGATTTTTCGCGCGCCGGGATCGGCTGGAAAAAGAAGATCGGGATGAATCAGCATCGTCTATGCCTGGCTCAAAAGATGCTTCTTGAGGCGTTTCGCGGCGTTCGTCCATAGGATACATGGCTCTCGCCTTCGGCTCCTTTCGCCTGCATGTTCCGTGAGGGACTCCCCTTCAGGGTCGCAGAGATTCATCGGACGTGAACCGCGCCGGAGTGGTACAAGAGAGCCATGAAAGACATTGGAGTTCGGGGAACGCGGACCCGCCGAAGCTTCGTCCGTTGCGGAATTCTGGGTGGAATCGGTTGGGCGGCGCTCGGAGCGGAACTGCCGCTTTTGTCCGGGAAGAACCTGGCGCGGGCGAGCGTCTTGCCAAGCGATCAGCTATCCAAGTGCCCCTTCCGTCTGGCGGTGATCAACGACGAAATCACACAGGACTTCGAGAAGGCATGCCGGATTGCGGCGAATGACTTTGGCCTCGAGTGGATTGAAGTTCGCTCGATGTGGAACAAGAACGTCACAACCTTGAACGACAAGGAAGTCGCGGAGGCGGTACGCATTCTCGCCGAACACAGGCTTCGGGTAACTGATATTGCCAGCCCGCTTTTCAAGACAGACTGGCCGGGTGCACCGATCTCCAAGCTGAGCGAAACGCGCGATCAGTTCCATGCGAATTTCGATTCCAAGGCGCAGGATCAACTTCTCGAGCGCTGTATCTCGGTGGCAAAGTCTTTTGGCACGGATCGCATCCGCTGTTTTGACTTCTGGCGACTGGACGACCAGAAACTCTATCGCACTGCCATCAACACACGCCTGCAACAAGCCGCGGAACGTTGCGCCAAAGATAACCTGGTGCTGCTGTTGGAGAATGAGATGTCGTGCAACACTGCCACCGGCGGAGAAGCAGCGGCCGTCCTGCAAGCCATCCCGAATACAAATTTCATGTTGAACTGGGATCCGGGAAATGCGGTAGCGTTTGCAGGAACCCCGAATTCCGCGGGATACAAGAACCTGCCGAAGCATCGCATCGGACACTGTCACTGCAAAGATGTCGTCCGCAAGCAGGGAGGGAAATATGACTGGGCGCCGGTTGGAAGCGGGATGGTGGACTGGATCGACCAAGTAAAGGCCTTGCAACAGGATGGCTTCCATTACGGCTTGAGCCTCGAGACTCATTGGCGCGGCGCAGGCACGGCGGAAGCTTCGACGCGGACCAGCATGGGCGGCTTGAAGCACACTCTGAATCAGGCTGGATTCTCCTGCTGATCCAGCGGTACTGTATCGTGCGACGATAGAGTGGTACCTGGTTTAGTCGGAGCCAAACATGATCACGCGACGCCAATTTCTGCACAGATCGAGTCGGGCCGCGGCCTGCGTGGCGCTCGCCAGCACGGCTCGCAGTTATGCTCGAATTGTCGGATCGAATAATCGCCTGAACTTCGCAATCATTGGCCTGAACGGCCGCGGCTATGCCCATCTGTCGTCTCTGAAGGCAAATGCGAAGGCCGCGCGCGTTTCTTACGTGTGCGACGTGGACAGCCGGATTCTGGCCAAGTTTACGGACGCCGCCCAGCGGGAAACGGGCGAGCCCATCGCCGCAGAAAAGGACTTTCGAAGTGTTCTTGATCTGACAGAGATCGATGCCATCACGATCGCTACACCCGACCATTGGCATGCACCCATGGCGATCGCAGCGCTGCAAAAAGG